>ERZ773183.17-NODE-17-length-208842-cov-6.092745_pt1 | contig 208842 bp, 186 predicted proteins | sample MGYA00580532_ERZ773183 | MGnify/ENA primary metagenome ERZ773183 (study PRJEB29015, sample SAMEA2737791) | human gut metagenome | biome: human gut; feature: human-associated habitat; material: faeces | place: China | collected 2012 ...
GTGTTAAGCACGCCGCCAGCGTTCATCCTGAGCCAGGATCAAACTCTCGTTAAAAGTGTTTGTTCTGTCAGAATGACGTTAGCCATTCATCCATTACTGTTGTTTTGGAAATCGTTAGCTTCGATTACTCGAATTAACAATGTTCGCTCTGAAAATTTTATTTTGAATTTTCAGGGATGGTTGCTGTTCAATTATCAATGTTCCTGTTTGCTGTCTCTTTGCGACAGCTTGTTTATTATATCTCACTTGCAGTCGCTTGTCAACAACTTTTTTATTTTTCTTTTTCAAGAATTTCTGTCGTTTTTCGACAGCCAGAATAATTTATCATAATTTTCTTTGTCTGTCAACAACTTTTAAAAATTCTTTTTTGTTGTCTCAGCGACAACCCATTCATAATAACATTTCCGTTATTGTCTGTCAACAACTTTTTTTTAAAGTTTTTTAACTTTATATTTTGTTGTTTTCCTGCACTTGAGCAGTGCAAGAGATACTTTACCATTTTAGTAGAATAATGTCAACAGCTTTTTAGTTTTATTTTTTTGTTTCTATGATTATACAATTGCTTGCTATTAATTTGTTTTTGTTATACACGACGAAACTTCGTTTCCGCGCCTCTGTGATTCTCCGAAGGATTTTTAATAACTGGAAATTCCGTTGGAATTTCCAGTTATTAAAAAAGGACTCAAACATTGTTTGAGTCCTTAACGGAGAAAGAGGGATTTGAACCCTCGCGCCGCGCAAACGACCTACACCCTTAGCAGGGGCGCCTCTTCAGCCACTTGAGTATTTCTCCTTGCCTGATTATTTATCAGTTATTTAATTACTGCACTTGTGCAGTGCATTACTTATTATAATATAGTAACATTTATTTGTCAAATACATTTTTAATTGTTTTTTTCAATTATTTCTATATTTGTTTTTCTTTTGTTACTTTACTGTTTTGCATATTCTTTTATTGCTGTTTCGTATAGGTTGTTTCCCTGGCTGTCTATTACAACTATTGCAGGAAAGTCTTCTACATATAACTTTCTTATTGCTTCTGTGCCAAGGTCATCATATGCAATTACTTCACTTTTTTTAATTGCTTTTGATAATATTGCTCCTGCTCCTCCTACTGCAGCAAAGTATACACTTCCATTTCTTACGATGGCTTCTTTTACCTGTTCACTTCTTTTTCCTTTTCCTATCATGCCTTTTAAGCCTAAGTCAAGAAGCTTTGGAGCATACTTATCCATTCTGCTTGCAGTTGTAGGTCCGGCTGAACCGATTGGTCTTCCTTCTCTTGCAGGTGATGGTCCCATATAATAGATTATGTTGTTTTTCATTTCTATAGGAAGTTCTTCACCTTTTTCTAATGCTTCCCACATTCTTTTATGGGCTGCATCTCTTGCAGTATATATTGTACCTGTTATATATACATAATCACCGCTTTTTAATTCTTTTGCTACTTCATCTGATAATGGTGCTGTTATGTTTCTATTCATTATGGTTCTCCTTATAGTGTTCTGCTTATATGTCTGTTAACATGACAACAGATGTTTATTGCTACAGGTAAGCCTGCTATATGTGTAGGATATGTTTCTACATTAACGGATAATGCTGTCTGTGTTCCGCCTAAGCCTCCCGGTCCTATTCCTAATTTATTTATTTTAGTTAAAAGTTCTTCCTCTAATTCTTTTACATATGGAATTTCTGAATTGCTGTCTGCAGGCCTTGCCAAAGCTTTTTTTGCAAGTATTGCACATTTTTCAAATGTTCCACCTATTCCAACACCTACTACCATTGGAGGGCATGCGTTAGGACCGGCCTCTTTTACTGCTGTTAATACTGCATCTTTTACGCCTTCTATTCCATCTGCAGGTTTTAACATAAATACCTTACTCATATTTTCACTGCCAAATCCTTTTGGAGCTACTGTTATTTTTATATTTTCGCCCGGAACTATACTATAATGTATTACTGCCGGAGTATTGTCTTTTGTGTTTTCTCTTATTATAGGATCACTTACTACTGACTTTCTAAGATAGCCGTCAACATATCCCTGACGAACACCTTCGTTTATTGCATCTTCTAAGTTTTCGCCTTCTATATGTACGTCCTGGCCTATTTCAATAAAAACTACTGCCATTCCTGTATCCTGACAAATTGGTATCATATCTTCTGCAGCTATTTTCAAATTTTCATCTAACTGCTCAAGTATCTGGCATCCTAATTTTGACTCTTCATTTTCCTTTGCTTTTTTAAATACTCTTTCCATATCCGGTGCTAGAAAATGATTTGCTTCTATGCACATTTCTTTTATGTTTTTTGTAATTTCACTTGAATCTATGTTTCTCATTTTACTTTTATCCTTCCGGCATTTTTATAAAGTAAAAGGCGACAATATAGTCACCTTTTAGTAATTATTAATTATCTTCAGAATCTGAATCTTCTGATAGTTCTTCACTACCTTCGGCTAATGTTTCATTTTCTTCTGATAATCTTGCTGCTTCTAATGCATCTGCTTCTGTAACACTTTCCTTAACTTTTGTTATACTTGCAACAACAATATCATCCTTGTCACCTGTATTCATTAATTTAACACCAAGTGTTACTCTTCCAAGAATTGAGATGTCGTCAACGAACATTCTAATTACAATACCTTCGTTTGTAATCATCATAATTTCGTTTCCATCATTTACTGCCTTAGCTCCTACAACCTCTCCTGTCTTATCGGATATCTTATAGCATTTTACACCCTTACCGCCACGGTTCTGTAACTTAAAGTCTGTAAATGGTGTACGTTTACCCATACCATTAGCTGATACAATAAGAACACATTCGCCATGTGATTCTAACTGCATTGAAATTACTTCATCATCCTGATTTAATTCAATACCTCTAACACCCATTGCTGAACGTCCTGTTTCACGGACATCTGTTTCACGGAACTTAATTCCCTGACCTTTCTTTGTAATAAGCATAATATTATCATTGTTATCTGAGATATTTACATCTATTAACTCATCGTCTTCACGTAAAGTAATAGCCTGAATACCACTCTTTCTAATATTTGTATATGCCATTATAGGTGTTTTCTTAATAGTACCTTTCTTTGTTGCCATAATAAGGTACTTGTCTTCTTCAAATTCTTTCATCTGTACCATTGCAGAAATCTTTTCGCCAGGCTGTAACTGCAATAAGTTTACAATTGCCATACCTCTTGCTGTTCTTCCTGCTTCAGGTATTTCATAACATTTCAGTTTGTAGATTCTTCCTGTATTAGTTAAGAAAAGAATATAGTCATGAGTTGAAACCATAAACATATCTTTCATAAAGTCTTTGTCTATAGTCTGCATTCCCTTTATTCCCTTACCGCCACGGTTCTGTGACTTGAAGTTGTCTACAGTCATTCTCTTTATGTAACCTAAGTTAGTCATTGCTACAACTGTATCTTCTTCAGGAATTAAATCTTCATCAGATAAATCTCCAACATTTATTCCTATCTTTGTTCTTCTCTCATCGCCAAACTTATCTCTAATAACTTCAATTTCTTCTTTTATTACTGTAAGAAGTTTGTTTTCATCTGCAAGAATAGATTTTAAGTAATCAATCTTTGCCATTAAGTCAGCATATTCTGCTTCAAGGTCTTCTCTTGCCAAACCTGTTAACTGACGAAGTCTCATATCAACAATTGCCTGTGACTGTGCATCTGAAAGACCAAATCTTTCGATTAAGTTCTTCTTTGCGTCTGCAGTTGTTCTTGAACCTCTGATTATTTTTATTACTTCATCAATGTTATCAAGGGCAATTAATAAACCTTTAATAATGTGTGCTCTTTCTTCTGCCTTGTTTAATTCGAACTTTGTTCTTCTTGTTACAACATCCTTCTGATGTTTCAAATATTCATCTAACATCTGAAGAAGGTTTAATACTTTTGGTTCTCCGTCAACTAATGCTAACATAATTACACCAAAAGAATCCTGTAACTGTGTATGTTTATAAAGCTGATTTAAAATAACATTAGCATTGGCATCACGTCTTACTTCAATTACAACACGTGTTCCTTCCTGATCTGACTCATCTCTTAAGTCTGTTATTCCATCAACTTTCTTTTCTTTTACAAGACTTGCAATCTTTTCTACTAACTTGGCTTTGTTAACCATGTATGGAAGTTCAGTTACAATAATTCTGCTCTTTCCATTGTCCATTGTTTCAATTTCAGAAACTGCACGTGTTTTAATTTTTCCACGTCCTGTTCTGTAAGCCTGCTCAATATCTTTTCTACCTAAGATTGTAGCACCTGTAGGAAAATCAGGTCCCTTAATAATTTCCATAATTTCTTCTATGGTTGTGTCTCTGTTTTCCTCTACTTTATTGTCAATTATTTTTACAATTGCATTTATTGTTTCTGTTAAGTTATGTGGTGGTATGTTTGTTGCCATACCTACGGCAATACCACTTGTTCCGTTAACCAAAAGGTTAGGATATCTTGATGGAAGTACTGATGGTTCTTTTTCTGTTTCATCAAAGTTTGGTGTAAATTCAACAGTGTCCTTGTTAATATCTGCAACCATTTCCATTGATATTTTGCTAAGACGTGCTTCAGTGTAACGCATTGCGGCAGCACCATCACCGTCTTCTGAACCAAAGTTACCATGGCCATCAACTAAAGGATATCTTGTATTCCATTCCTGAGCCATGTTAACCAATGCTCCGTAAATAGAACTGTCACCATGTGGATGGAATTTACCCATTGTATCACCAACGATACGGGCACATTTTCTGTGTGGCTTGTCAGGTCCGTTATTAAGTTCAACCATTGAGTAAAGTACTCTACGCTGAACCGGCTTTAAACCATCTCTTACATCAGGTAATGCTCTTGATGCAATTACGCTCATGGCATAATCTATATAAGAGGTTTCCATGGTTTCTTTTAAGTCTACTTTATGAATCTTGTCAAATATCTTATCGTCCACTTATATTTTCCTCCTATATATCTAAGTTTTTAACAAATTTTGCATTTGCTTCAATAAATTCTCTTCTTGGCTCTACATCATCCCCCATAAGTATTGTAAATGTCTGATCCATTTCTGATAATTTATCTTCGTCAATTTTTACCTGTTTTAAAATTCTTGTATTAGGATCCATTGTTGTTTCCCATAACTGACTTGCATCCATTTCACCTAAACCTTTGTAACGCTGAATCTTGTTCTGATTATCACGTCCGATTTCAGTAAGTATCTGATTTAACTCATCATCACTGTATGCATAATAGTTCTTCTTATTTCTTGTTACCTGATAAAGTGGTGGCATTGCAAGGTATACATGGCCATCCTTAATTAACTCAGGCATAAATCTATAGAAGAATGTAAGCATAAGTGTATCAATATGAGCGCCGTCAACATCGGCATCAGTCATAATAATAATCTTGTTATATCTAAGTTTTGTTATGTCAAAGTCTTCCTGAATCCCTGTACCAAAAGCTGTAATCATTGTTCTGATTTCCGCATTGTCCATAATCTTATCAATACGTGCTTTTTCTACGTTAAGAATCTTACCTCTAAGTGGAAGTATTGCCTGTGTTGCTCTTGTTCTTGCCTTCTTAGCTGAGCCACCGGCTGAATCACCTTCGACTATAAATATTTCACAGTTTTCAGGGTTCTTATCTGAACAGTCTGCAAGTTTTCCCGGAAGAGCTGCCACTGATAATGCAGTCTTTCTTGTTGCTTCTCTGGCTTTTCTTGCAGCATCTCTTGCTCTTTTAGCCAAAACAGCTTTTTCACAAATAATTTTTGCAATTGCCGGATTCTGTTCAAGATAATAAGTTAACTGTTCACTCATTACACCTTCAACTGCAGCTCTTGCTTCACTGTTTCCAAGTTTCTGTTTTGTCTGACCTTCAAACTGAGGATCTTCAATCTTTACACTAATGATGGCTGTAAGACCTTCTCTAAAGTCATCACCTGAAAGATTTTCTTCGTTTTCTTTTAAAATTTTGTTCTGTTTTGCATAGTTATTAAATGTTTTTGTAATTGCTCTCTTGAAACCTTCAACCTGTGTACCACCCTCAGGTGTGTTAATGTTATTTACAAAGCTTAAAGTGTTTTCTGTATATGCATCATTATGCTGCATTGCAACTTCAACATAAACATTATTAACTGTGCCTTCACAATAAATTACATCATCATATAATTCCTGTTTGCCTTTATTTAAGTAATTTACAAATTCCTTTATACCACCTTCATAGTGGAATGTTTTCTCTATTGGCTTTTCTTCTCTAACATCTCTCAATACGATTTTAAGATTTTTTGTAAGGAAAGCTGTCTCTCTTAATCTGATTTCAAGTGTTTTATAATCATAAACTGTATCTTCAAATATAGTGTCGTCAGGTAAGAATTTTACTTCTGTTCCTGTAAAATCAGGATCACAATCACCGATAACAGTTAGCGGTTTTACAACCTTACCATACTCATACTTCTGATAGTGAACTTTTCCACCACGACAAACCTTAACTTCTAACCATTTAGATAATGCATTAACAACTGAAGCACCTACTCCGTGAAGTCCACCTGATACTTTATATCCTCCACCACCGAATTTTCCTCCGGCATGAAGTACTGTAAATACTACTTCAACTGCAGGTTTTCCTGTCTTTGTATTAATGTCTGTAGGTATTCCTCGACCATCATCTCTTACTGTAATAGAATTATCTTCATTAATCTGAACATCAATAGTATCACAATATCCTGCCAATGCCTCGTCTACCGCATTGTCAACAATTTCATATACTAAATGATGAAGACCTCTTGATGAAGTTGAACCTATATACATACCCGGTCTTTTTCTTACAGCTTCAAGTCCTTCCAATACCTGTATCTGATCTGCTCCATATTCATTTTCAACGTTAGTATTGTTACCCATTCGTAACTCCTTTCAGTATTTGCAATAACGGATTATATTTTTTATTGCTTTTTAAACAGTTCTTTCTTCTATTTTGCCTTTTGTTACCTGGAAAACCTTATTTATACTAAATCGATTTTCAATAAATTCATCTAAACCTGTACATGTTATTACAGTTTGAATTTCATCTAAACTTTTTAGTAAGTGATTCTGTCTGTCCGAATCAAGTTCTGACAGAACATCATCTAATAATAACACAGGTGTGTCATTAATCAAAGACTTGACCAACTCTATTTCCGCCAGCTTAAGCGACAGAGCAACAGTTCTTTTCTGTCCCTGACTTCCATAGGTTCTAATATTAATATCTTTGTTAAAAAATAAAATATCATCTCTATGTGGACCTGCTGACGTACTTTTCAGCTTAATGTCTTTCTTTCTGTTTTCTATAATTTTGTTATAAAGCTCATCTTCATTGCAACTCTTTTTGTAAACAACTTCTATTTCTTCGCTGTTCTCTGTAAGTTTTCTGTGAATTGGCTTTATAATCTTGTTAATATCTTTTATAAACTGTTCTCTTCTCTTAATAACCTTACTTCCATACTCTGCAAGCTGCATATCCCATACATCCAGAGTATCTTCAAGTTCCGGTTTCATATATATGTCTTTTAATAACTGATTTCTTTGTCCCAAAACCTTATTGTAATTAATTAAATTATAAACATATATTTTATCAAGTTGACATAACTCCATATCCACAAACCTTCTTCTTTCAGCTGGTCCGTTTTTTATAATATCCAAATCCTCCGGGGAAAAAAATATTACATTAAATATTCCAAAAAGCTCACTGGCTTTCTTAATTGGTATTCCATTTATGGCTATTCCTTTTGACTTATTTTTTCTCAAATGAATGTCTATTCTATACTCTCTGCCTTTTTTGTTAATAAAAAGTTTTATGTGACCTTCATTATTTTCAAACTTTATAAGTTCTGCATCTTTGCTACTTCTATGTGATTTAGTTGTGCTGCAAAGATAAATAGCCTCTAACACATTTGTCTTTCCCTGAGCGTTTTTGCCATATAAGATATTAGTTTTATCATCTAATTCCAAACTAAGAGAATCGTAATTTCTAAAATTGCTAAGTTCTATCTTTGTTACAATCATTATTTTACAGTTACCACTGTTCCTTCAAACTCAAATGTATCTCCGGCATAAAGTTTTTTTCCACGTCTTGTGTCAACTTCTCCGTTGACTTTAACCTGACCATCCTGGATAACAAACTTAGCATCCACACCTGAGTCAACAAGACCGGCAAGTTTTAATGCCTGACCTAATTTTATAAAATCATCTTTTATAGTTATTTCCATTTTTATCCAAATTAATACAAACAAAAAATATTATTTGTACTATCTCCTCTCTAAACTATTTTACTGTACAACAGGAAGCACTACATAAATGTAGCTGTTCTCATCATCTCTGATAAAACAAGGTGCCTTAGGATTAGTGAAATAAATGTTTACTTCTTCACTATCTAAAACTCTTAAAATATCAATAAGGAATTTTGGATTAAAGCTAATCATCATGTCAGAACCTTCTCTTACAATAGGGATACTTTCATCCATTGAACCAATAAATGTATTAATTGACAATTCCATTTCTGTATCCTTAATAGTTAAGAATACAGGTTTCTTGTCTCCTTCTTTTATTAAAAGAGTTGCTCTGTCAATACAGTTAGCCATTTCTTTTTTGTTAATAGTAATCTTAGTCTTATAATCATTACTAATCATCTTATCAGTATCAAAATAATTACTGCATTCAATTAATCTTGAAACAACTTTTGTTTCATCAAATTCAAATAAGATATGGTTAGATGTGAAATAAATATTTACCTCATCATCAACATCACCATTTAAGATTTTGCTAATTTCATTTAATGACTTACCGGGAACTAAAACTTTAAAGTTACCATAGTCCTCTTTTAATTCCATGTTTCTAATGGCAATTCTAAACTTATCAAGAGCAACAACTTTAAGCTTATTACCCATAACTTCAAACAATTCACCTGTTAAAATCTTATTCTTATCTGCATCATTAACAGTGAAAATAGTCTGTCTTATTAATTCCTTTAAAGCAAACTGTGAAAGAGTAATCTTATCTTTCTTTTCAATTTCAGGTAAATAAGAAAAATCATCTGCTGATTTTACAAGAATATTAAATTTTGAATTTTCACAGGTAATATTAGCCTTTGTTTCATCGTTAACTTCAATAACAACATCATTATCAGGAAGTTTACGAACAATTTCTGAAAAAATCTTAGCATCAATGGCAATACTACCAGCTTCAATAATTTCACCTTCAACTTTAGTTTCTATTCCCAATTCCATATCGTTAGCAGTAAATTTAATTACTCCTTCAGTTGCATCAATAAGAATGCATTCAAGAATTGACATTGTAGTTTTTGATGATACAGCTTTCATTACAATATTAATACCTGTAATCAAATCTGATTTTTTACAAACTAGTTTCATTATAAATCTCCTTTATCGTAAAAATAACGGTACGTAAGTACGCATAAATAAATATATATATTAGATAATAATAATAATAAGCAACGTTAATATGTTAATAAGTAGTCGAGTCCCTTGTGAATAAAGGAAGTTCGAAAAATAACAACTTGTTAATAACTTGCAAATAATTAACCTAAAAATGTCAGTTACTAACTTTTGAGTTTTCGACAATTAACATCAAATTATGACAAATTGTTAACAAAAACAAAGGCTATCAACAAGTTATTAACACAAAAACTGTAAGTTATTAACTGAATTATCAACTAAATGTTAATAACTCCATTAAAAATGTTAATAACTAGTTAGGATTAATCTTCTTTTTAAGAACATCTATAAGATCTCTTGTCTTAGAGTCTGTTTCGATTTCTGATTTGATTTTGTCATAGCCATAGCTAACAGTTGCGTGATTAGTTTTCTTTAAGGCAGCACCAATAGTTTCTAATTTTTCATCTGTAAATACTCTACATAAGTACATACAAATCTGACGTGGATATGCAAACTCACGACTCTTCTTTTTTGAACATATATCAGTAGGAGATATCTGGAAATGATCTGCTACTATATTAATAATGTATTCACATGTAATGGCATTCTCCTGATTAGGTGCCACAAGCTCCTGAAGTACACCTGATGCAAAATCAACTGTAATTGGAGAGTGACTAATCTTTGAAAATGTAATAACACGTGTAAGAGAACCTTCAAGTTCCCTGACGTTAGAAACAAAGTGGTTAGCAATATACTGCAATACACCTTCATCTATGTTATAGCCTGAAGTTTCAGCCTTCTTCTTTAAGATAGCCATACGTGTTTCATAATCAGGGTTCTGAATATCAACAGTAAGTCCCTGCTCAAAACGGCTAATAAGTCTTTCGGCGATACCTTCCATATCTTTAGGCTTCTTATCGGAAGTTAAAACAATCTGCTTATGTTTCATAAATAAATCATTGAAAATATTGAAAATTTCTTCTTGTGTTCTGTCTCTACCGGAAATAAACTGAATATCGTCTATAAGTAAAACATCAACACTTCTGTATTTCTTACGAAATTCAATAATCTCTTCCTGATTAGTTTTCTTTTTTCTAAGTAAATCAATAACTTCGTTAGTGAATGACTCACTAGTAGTATACAAAACCTTAGCTGAAGGGTTGTTTTTTAATACAAAGTTACCAATGGACTGAATAAGATGAGTCTTTCCAAGTCCAACACCACCGTAAATAAACAATGGGTTATAAACATCGCCGGGAGACTCAGCTACAGCTAAAGACGTAACCTGAGCAATATTATTATTTGATCCTACTACAAAGGAATCAAAAGTATATTTTTTATTAAGATTTGCATCTAATATTCTATTTTCTAAAGAAATATCTTCCTGACTAACAGATGAAATCTTAGATGAATCATCTTCAATCTTAGACACTGTCTCATTTGGAAGTATAATCTGAAGTTCAAGTTCCTGATTCAAAGTTTCTTCAATAGAAATCTTAAGTAATGCAAGATATTTTTTGTTAATATACTGAAGACCGGTCTTTCCACTTTCACCCGGGAAAACCAAAGTAATCATGTTATTATCAAAGGATTCCACTTCTAAGGGCAAAATCCAAGTTTTGAACGAAACATCAGCAATATCATATTCCTGTTTGAAAAAATCGAGAATTTCAGGCCATTTTTCTTTTAAATCGTCTAACATAATTCCCTCCTAAATATTCTAAAAGGTATAAAAGCCCATTCAAATAATATAATACATCAAATAAGGCGGATTTTCAATATATTTAGTAATATACTTTTTAATAGGAAGAAAGACATAACATAAAAGTTTATGAATAAAAAATAAAAAAATTAAAAAATAATAAAAAAACAAAAAAATACTTGTTTACATAAAATTAAAAAATTAGGAGATTTGATTTACATAAATTCGACAGTTATCAACAAAAAATATCAAATGTTATTAACAAAAAAAAGTTGAAAAAGTTAAAAAGTGCTAAAAAATAACATTAAAAAATAAAAGTTATTAACATGTTATTAACATTTGGTTGATAACTTTATGTAAATCAGCAAAAATTTTATGTAAATCAAAAAAGAGGGATAAAATTAATATTTTTTCAAAAAAGTTGAAAATATATTTAAAATATGGTTTAATTAATGCTTGACTACGCATATTCTTACATTTATAATAATAACGATGTTTTACTATGAAGCAGAAAAGGAGGTGCCTTATTATGAAGATGACATTTCAGCCAAAGAAAAGACAGAGATCAAAAGTTCATGGATTTAGAAAAAGAATGAGCACTGCAGGTGGTAGAAAAGTTTTAGCTAGCAGAAGAGCAAAAGGAAGAAAAAAATTATCAGCTTAGGTCGCATTCAAATGTGACCTTTTTTTCTTTTTGTAACATTCTATGAGGTAAAAGATTACTTAATAGGAGAACTGGCAAAATGGAAATTAAGAAAAATTATGATTCATTAAAGAAGAACAGTGATTTTCAAAACGTTTACGTTAAAGGAAAATCAAAAGCAAACAGATATTTAGTTATGTATGTTGCTCAAAATAATTTAAGCATTAATAGATTAGGAATTTCAGTAAGTAAAAAAGTAGGAAATAGTGTAGTGAGACATCACCTAACCCGCTTAATAAGAGAAGCCTACAGACTAAATTCAAATATGTTCAATAGTAGTTTGGACATAGTCGTAATAGCACGTAACACTGCTAAGGACAAAACTTACAAAGAAGTTGAAAGTGCATTATTGCATTTGGCAAAGCTTCATAATATTTTGGATGAAAACTAGGTGGTAGTTTTTATATCTGAAATATTTATGGGAATTAGTTATATTTATACTTATAATTATAATTATTCTCACTTATTTATTATTGTAACTAATTGGAAAGATAAGCTTTCATTGTAAAGAAGTATTTTCACTGGGAAAAGGTGGTGAATGGAATGAAGGTTTTTAATAATATTGTAAAAGGGTTTGGAAAGGCACTGAATTTTATTTTAATTGGAATGGTAAAGTTTTACAGAATCTTTCTTTCACCTTTAAAGGGACAGCCCTGTTGCAGATATATACCTACATGTTCACAATATGCGTTGGAAGCTTTACAGAAATATGGGCCCTTAAAAGGTTCTTATCTTGCAATAAGAAGGATTTTAAGGTGTAATCACTTTCACAAAGGTGGTTATGATCCCGTCCCTTAAGGAGGACTAAGTGGAAAATTTTATATTAGCAACACAAACAGGTGGAATTTTAGGACCATTTGCATGGATTTTAGGTAAAATCTTAGAATTTATTTATGATGGTTTTGCTGCACTTGGAATATACAACATTGGTTTCTGTATTATCCTTTTTACTATTGTAGTAAGAATGTTAATGCTTCCAATGACTATTAAACAGCAGAAGTTCACAAAACTTAATGCTGCAATGAACCCTGAAATTCAGGAGATTCAGAAGAAGTATAAGGACAAGAAAAATCAGCAGTCACAGTTGGCAATGCAGGAAGAAATTAAGTCTGTATATGATAAGTATGGTACATCTCCTACAGGTAGTTGTTTACAGCTTATTATTCAGATGCCTATCTTATTTGCTTTGTACAGAGTAATTATGAATGTACCTGCATATGTTAAGCCTGTTAAAGAATTATATTTAAATGTTCTTTATGGATTAGATTTAAGTCAGATGAAAGAGTTTTTCGGTTTAAACAAGCTTGCAAAGAATCTTTCAACAGCAGATTTAAACAGTTGTATTGATGCAATGTCAGGTTATACTCGTGGAAACAGCAGTATAAAATTACAGAGTGGCATTAAGTTACAGGATATTCTTAATGTATCAGATAAGGCAGTAGCATCAAAAATAGAACAGTTTAACAACTTTTTCGGATTAAACCTTAGTATGTCACCTAGCACAATGTTTAATGCAGGAATGGTAACCATAGTAGTTGCATTAATTATTCCTATTTTGGCAGGTTTATTCCAGTTATTAAGTGTTCAGTTAACAACAAAAATTAACTCAGCAGCTGGTTCAGCAAACATGGCTGACAATCCTATGGCAGGTTCAATGAAAGCAATGAACATTATGATGCCACTTATGTCAGTATATATGTGTTGGATTTTATCAGCAGGTATCGGTTTGTACTGGATGGCAGGTTCGCTGGTTATGATATTACAGCAGATATTTATTAATCTTGTTCTTAAGAATGAAGACATAGATGAAATCATCGAAAAGAACAAAGATAAGGCTGCAGCAAAGGCAGCTAAGAGAAAAGAAAAAGAAGGTATTTATAGAGAAAAAGTTCTTGAGGCATCAAAAGTTAATGCTAAGAATATATCTTCAAACTCAGGTATGAGTGCTGCTGAAAAAGAAGAAAAAATCAGAAAAGCTAAAGAAGCAATGAGCAAGAAAGAAGGTTCACTTGCATCAAAGGTTAATATGGTTAGTGAATTTAACAAACGTAATGAAAAATAAATAAAGATTGAGGCAAAATTATGGAATTCAAAGAATATAAAGGTAAAAATGTTGATGAAGCCATAACTAATGCATGTATCGACCTTGGTATTGAGGCTGCAAAATTAGAATATGAAGTAATTGAAAAAGGTTCAAATGGATTCTTAGGAATCGGTAGCAAACCTGCAATTATTAAGGCTAAGAAAAATCAGTCTGTAGAAGATATTGCAAGAGAATTTTTGAACAAAGTATTCACAGCAATGGAACTTACAGTTAAGATTGATATTAAAATTGTTGAAAATGAAAAAGAAAACATTGTCAACATTAATATTATTGGAGAAGACATGGGAATACTTATTGGAAAGAGAGGACAGACTCTTGATTCATTACAGTATCTTGTAAGTCTTGTAATCAACAAAGAAAGTGAAAAGTTTAATAGAGTTAAACTTGACACAGAAAACTACAGAGAACGTAGAAAAGCTACACTTGAAAATCTTGCACGTAATATTTCTTTAAAGGTTAAGAGAATTAAAAAACCGGTAGCTCTTGAGCCAATGAATCCTTATGAAAGAAGAATTATTCATTCAGCTCTTCAGAATGACAAGTTCTGTACAACAAAGAGTGAAGGTGATGAACCATACAGACATGTTGTAGTTATGTTAAAGAAAGATGCCAGATAATTAAAGTATCTTATTAAAGACTCAGGAAAAAAATGCCCTGAGTCTTATTTTTTGGCAGGATTGTGTAAGCACGTAACAATCCGTGTAAATAAGATTTTTTTCTTTATAAAAAAGATGTTGTGTGCTATACTAGTTTAGATATATTAAGGTGGATTTTTATGTTTATTTGAAGAATAAACAGATTGGAGTTATATGAAAATTACGGATACAATAGCTGCTATTTCATCAGCGGCAGGTAATTCAGGAATAGGAATAATAAGAGTAAGTGGCGATGAAGCGATAGAAGTGGTAGATAAGATTTTCAGACCAGCTAACAAAAATAAAAAATTAGCAAATGTTGAAAGTCATACTGTTCATTATGGACATATAATGGATGGTGATAAAACATTAGACCAGGTTCTTGTTATTGTAATGAAAAATCCACATTCTTATACAGGAGAAGATACAGTTGAAATTGATTGTCATGGAGGTATGCTAATACTTAAAAAAGTATTGGATTTAGTTTTGAAAAACGGTGCAAGAACTGCAGAGCCGGGAGAATTTACAAAGAGAGCTTTCTTAAATGGAAGAATAGATTTGTCTCAGGCTGAGGCGGTAATGGATTTGATTAATTCAAAGAATGATTTTGCACTTAACAGCTCAATTGAACAGCTTAAAGGTGGAGTTTCGGATGCAATCAAGGATATTAGGAAAGATATAATTTATCATATTGCATTTATTGAGTCAGCATTAGATGATCCTGAACATATAAGTTTAGACGGTTATGACGAAGAAATCACAGAAATGCTTAATGAGAATATTAATAAGATAAGCAAGCTTGTAAACTCTTTTGATAACGGTAGAATTATGAAAGAGGGCATAAAAACTGTAATTTTAGGTAAGCCAAATGCAGGAAAATCTTCACTTCTTAACTTAATGTTAGGAGAAGACAGAGCAATTGTTACGGATATTGAGGGGACAACAAGAGATACATTAGAGGAAAATATTAACTTTAATGGTTTAAGTCTTAAGATTATAGATACTGCAGGAATCAGAGATACAGAAGATTTGGTTGAGCGGATTGGTGTTAATAAGGCTAAAGAGATAGCTAAAGAAGGAGACCTTATTATATACGTTGTTGACGGTTCAAGAGAGCTTGATGATAATGATAGAGAGATAATAAAGTTAATAAATGACAAGCAGGCAATAATTCTTGTTAATAAGTCTGACATGGATACTGTTATAAATATTGATGAGTTAAAGAAAGATTCTAACAGAGATGTAATTCTTTTTTCTGCAAAAAATGGAGAAGGAATGGACCAGCTTGAAGAAGAAATAAGGAATATGTTCTATTCAGGTAAGGTAACATATAACGATCAGGTTTATATAACAAACGCAAGACATAAAGAAGCGTTGGAAAATGCATTGGAAAGTTTAAAACAGGTTAAAAATTCTGTTGATGCAGGAATGCCTGAGGACTTTTATTCGATAGATTTAATGGATGCTTATACAGATTTAGGTTTAATAATTGGTGAAAGTGTTGAAGATGATCTTGTTAATGAGATTTTTTCAAAATTCTGTATGGGTAAATAATTTACTTAGTGGCTTTTAGGAGGCAGAGATGGCTAATTTAGTTGAAAATTACGATGTAGTAATAGTTGGAGCAGGACATGCAGGTTGTGAAGCAGCACTTGCTTCAGCACGTTTAGGATTAAATACAATAGTTTTTACTGTAAGTGTGGATAGCATTGCGTTAATGCCATGTAATCCTAACATTGGTGGTACATCAAAGGGACATTTAGTAAGAGAATTAGATGCTTTAGGCGGAGAAATGGGAAAAAATATTGATAAAACATTTATTCAGTCAAAAATGCTTAACAAATCTAAAGGTCCGGCAGTTCATTCTTTGCGTGCTCAGGCTGACAAGCAGGATTATACACGTGAAATGCGTAAAACATTAGAAAACACCGAAAATCTTACAATAAGACAAGCGGAAGTTGCAAAACTTTTGGTTGAAGATGGCGTTATAAAAGGTGTGGAAACTGTTTCAGGTGCAACATATTATGCAAAATCTGTTGTCCTTGCCACAGGAGTTTATCTAAAAGCTAAATGTATTTACGGAGATGTTTGCCAGTATACAGGCCCTAACGGACTTATGGCTGCTAATAATTTAACAGCATCTTTAATAGAAAACGGAATAAAGGTTAGAAGATTTAAAACAGGAACACCTGCAAGAGTAGATAAAAGATCAATTGATTTTTCTAAGATGGAAGAACAGTTTGGTGACGAAAGAGTAGTACCTTTTTCTTTTTCAACTGATCCTAAAAGTGTGCAGAAAGACCAGATTTCATGTTGGTTAACTTATACTAATGAGAAAACACATGAAATAATCAGAGAAAATATTAACAGATCACCATTATTTTCAGGAATGATTGAAGGAACAGGACCAAGATATTGTCCTTCTATTGAAGATAAGGTGGTTAAGTTTGCAGATAAGAACCGTCATCAGGTATTTATAGAGCCGGAAGGTTTGTTTACAAATGAAATGTATCTTGGTGGAATGTCATCATCATTACCTGAAGATGTTCAGTATGCAATGTATAAAACAGTTCCCGGACTTGAAAATGTAAAAATAGTACGTAATGCTTATGCAATTGAATATGATTGTATTGAATACGGACAGCTTTTGCCTAACTTGGAGTTTAAAAAGATTAAAGGATTGTTCAGTGCAGGACAGTTTAACGGAAGTTCAGGTTATGAAGAAGCTGCAGCTCAGGGAATTATTGCTGGAATAAATGCAGCAAGATATGTTCAAAATAAGGAATCAATTGTTTTAGATCGTTCACAGGCATACATTGGAGTGCTTATTGATGATCTTGTAACTAAGGAAAGTCATGAACCATATAGAATGATGACATCAAGAGCCGAATATAGATTGCTTCTCAGACAAGATAACGCTGACCTTAGACTAACAAAAATAGGTTACGAGGTAGGATTAGTGCCTCAGGAGCGCTATAATTATGTGTGCGAAAAAGAAAAAATGATTGAAAAAGAGATAGAACGTCTTGAAAATTATAAAGTTGGAGCAAATAAAGAGGTTCAATCAGTGTTAGAAAGCCTTGGAAGTACTACATTAAAGACTGCAACAACACTGGCTGAGTTGATTAGACGTCCTGAATTGGATTATGACAAGATTGAACCACTTGATAAGGAAAGACAGCCACTTAATTATGATGTTATCGAACAGGTTAACATAAATATTAAATATAGTGGTTATATTTCAAGACAGAAGAAGCAGGTTGAAAACTTTAAAAAGATAGAAAACAAAAAAATACCTGAAGGTTTTGATTATACAAAGGTAAATAGCTTAAGAAAAGAAGCTGTACAGAAGCTTGAATTTTATAGACCTATTAATATAGGTCAGGCTTCCAGAATATCAGGGGTTTCACCGGCAGATATATCAGTATTGCTTATTTATATGGAACAACATAAAAATAATTAAAACAATATGTAACAAAAAATAACAGATATTAAATAATAGATAATAAATAAGTAATAGATAGTAAATAAAGATAATAATAATTTGAGTAAATAATTGTCATTGAATATTTACTTGAATTATGTAAACTAAAATTATGTAAACCAATAATAGGAGCTTTATGGATAAAGAAAATTTATTAGTTAAAGGATTAAGTGAATTAGGACTGACTATAACTGAAGAACAGATTGAAAAGTTTGATAAATATTATGAAATGTTAATTGAAACAAATAAAGTTATGAATTTAACATCAATAACAGAATATGATGAAGTTATAATCAAACATTTTATAGATAGTTTGTTAGTTGTTAATATCTTTGAGATAAATCAGTCAAAAAAGATGATAGATGTTGGAACAGGGGCAGGTTTTCCAGGTATTCCAATAAAAATAATGTTTCCACACTTACAAATAACATTATTAGACTCATTAAATAAAAGATTAAATTTTTTAAATAATGTTATTGATGAATTAGGGCTTGAAAGTATTGAAACTGTTCATGGAAGAGCCGAGGACATTGCAAGAAAAGAAGAATTTCGTGAACAATATGACCTGTGTGTATCAAGAGCAGTTGCAAATCTTTCAACGTTAAGTGAATATTGTATTCCTTTTATAGCAAAGAATGGAAAATTTATAAGCTATAAGTCTTCTATAAGCTCAGAAGAAATACAAAATGCTAAAAGTGCAATAAAAATACTTGGCGGAACAGTTGTAGAAGAAAAAACAGTACATTTGCCTTGCTCAGATATGGATAGAACTTTTGTAGTAGTTAATAAAACAAATAATACGGGAAAAAAATATCCAAGAAAGGCAGGAACACCTTCTAAAGAACCATTATAAGTAGACAACAAATGGAGAAAAAAATGATTGAAAAGTATTTAATTGAAAGAAAAGATATTGTTTCAAAGCAAATAGAAAAAATAAATTTAAAAATAGAACATAATAGCAATGTTTTGGAAGAAAACACCAAAAAAATTAAAGAACTTGAATATATAGACGATGAAGCAGCCAATATTTTCTCTGTAAAAGTTAGAAAAGAAGAATTTTATAAACAAAAAGAAGCTTCTAGTCTAAAAGAACAGTCAAATTCAATAAAAGAACAAAATACATTATTGAAAGATAATGTAAAAGAACTAAAAAAAGAACTTAATAAGATAAACAAAGCTTTGGAAGAATATAAAAAGCTTAAAAAGTAATCAAAAAAGGATGTTTCACGTGAAACATCCTTTTTTGATGCCTAAATATGTGAACAAGATGGATAAATAAGAGAAAAGTCTAATATTAAAAAATAAAAGAGTATTGTTTGTATACATTTATGAAAAAACTTGAAATAATAGTTTAAATATACAATTAATCGAATTTGTTCTGATATTATGATGTTTCACGTGAAACATCATAATATATTGTGAAATTATTTAGAATATTTACAATATATAATAAAAAATGACAAGATTTTCTAATGTATTATAAAATAAAAGTAAATTATAAGAAATGTTTCACGTGAAACATTCAAATATGCACTGAAAATCTATTATAAATAATAATATATACAAAGATGAAATATAATAAACTGCAAAATGTGTAAATACATACGAAAAATAAAAAGTAATGTTTCACGTGAAACATTAGACTATATCATATAGAAATCTAGCTATTATTGTGGTAAAATATAAAAACGGGGAAATTCTATTCAAAAGTGAAAGAATAAGCAAGGAAGGATTAAAGCAAACAGTACTTTCACTTTTTTGTTTGTAGTCTAATTTATTTTAGATTTGGTTTAAAAAATGGGAAAAATAATAGCAATAGCCAACCAAAAAGGTGGCGTAGGAAAAACAACAACAGCAATTAATTTATCTTCATGTTTAGCAGATGCAGGTAAAAAAGTATTATTAGTAGATATAGATCCACAGGGAAATGCAACAAGTGGTGTTGGAATTATGAAACAGACGCTTGAAAACACTGTTTATGAGCTTTTTATTGGAGAATGTACATTTTCAGAGTGTTTAACAGACAGTGCAGTTGATAATTTAAATGTAATACCATCAAATGTTAACCTTTCCGGTGCTGAAATTGACCTTATTGGCGTTGAAAATAGAGAATATATTTTGAAAAATATATTAGATACAATTAAAGATTTGTATGAATACATTATTATAGACTGTCCACCATCACTAAATGTGTTAACAGTTAATGCCATGGTAGCTGCAGATTCCGTAATTGTACCAATTCAGTGTGAATATTATGCATTGGAAGGATTATCACAGTTAATTCATACAATTAACTTAATTCAGGATAGATTAAATAAAAATCTTGAAATAGATGGTATTGTATTCACAATGTATGATTCAAGAACAAACTTATCAACAGAAGTTGTTGAAAATGTTAAAGAAAATATCCATTTACATATTTATAAGACATTAATTCCAAGAAATGTTAGATTAGCAGAGGCACCAAGCTATGGAATACCAATTCATATGTATGATGGAAAGTCAGCAGGTGCAATTGCATACAAAAATTTGGCACAGGAAGTCATTGAAAAAAATAATTAAGATAAAAAAATGCAAGTAAAAGTATTAAAATTTAAAAGTACAAAATTATCTTTATTAACAAAAATACTGAAAATAATGTTAATAAACAACAATTTTTTTAAAATTTACAGTTATTTATGTTAATAAAAGTAAAATTTTAAAGAAATTAATGCGAAAAAAGCAAATATCTAACAAAAAAAATACAGATTAGTTTACATAATATTATTTATGTAAACTAATCTAAAAAATAAGATAGTAATAAATAATTGTAAAAAGATTGGAGGCAGTATGGCAGCTAAGAAAAAAGGGCTTGGCAGAGGATTAGATTTACTTATTCCGGAAGGAAATAATACAAAACAGAGTAAAACTGAAAAAGAAAGCAAGCCTATAATTAAAGAAGTTGTAAAAGAGGTAGTTAAGGAAGTAAAGGTTCCGGCAGAAACTTTTCTTAAATTATCAGACATAGAACCTAATAGAGAACAGCCAAGAAAGAATTTTGACAAGGAAGCATTGGAAGAATTGGCTGATTCAATTAAGCAGTATGGTTTAATTCAACCTATTGTTGTACAAAAAAAGGATGATTATTATGAAATAATTGCAGGTGAACGCAGATGGCGTGCAGCAAAAATGGCAAAATTAAAGGAAGTTCCTGTAATTATAAAGGAATATTCTCCACAGGAAGTCATGGAAATAGCTTTAATTGAAAATATTCAGAGACGTGACCTTAATCCGATAGAAGAAGCATTGGCTTACAAGAGTCTTATTGATGAATATAATTTAAAACAGGAAGAAGTGGCTGACAGAGTTTCTAAGTCAAGAACAGCGGTTACAAACTCTATGAGACTATTAAAACTAGCTGAACAGGTTCAAACTATGCTTATAAATGAAGAACTGTCAATGGGACATGCTAGAGCTTTGCTTTCAATTGAAAAAGAAGAAGTTCAGGTTGAGACAGCAAAGGCAATAGTGGAAAGAAAGTTAAGCGTAAGAGAAACAGAAAAATTAGTGAAAGCTATTTTGAATCCAAAACAGGCAAAACTTCCAATCCCATCAACAAATGATGTTGTTTATGAAAAATTATCAGATAAATTAAAGGAAATTATGGGAACAAAGGTTAACATAAATCATAAAAAAGGCGGAAAAGGTAAAATTGAGATAGAATATTACTCTCAGGATGAGCTTGAACGACTTTTGGAATTATTTGATAGTATACAAAATCAATAATTTAATGTAAATTATTATTGAATACATAAAAATGTAACAATATTATGTTAAACTTTTGAAAGTGATTAGAAAACAACACTTTAAAATAACATTGTAATAAGTATAAACAGGTGAAAAGGAGTAAGAAAATGAAAGATTACATTTATATAGGAATAATTGCAGCACTATTTTTAGTATTTTTTATGTTACATATTATACAGAGCAGTAGAATATCAAAGTTAATGAAGAGATATGAAGCATTTATGGAAGGAAAAGATGCAACAAACCTTGCAGATGCCATTGAAGAAAACTTCCAGCAGATGGAAAAGTTAGAAAGCAGTTACCAGGATGCAGAAGTTAAAATGGACAAGGCATTAAGTGGAATTACATCAACATTTCATAAACTTGGTATTGTAAAATATGATGCATTTAAAGAAATGGGTGGAAATTTAAGCTTTGCATTATGTTTGTTAGATGACAATAATAACGGATTTATTTTAAACACAATGCATGGTAGAGAAAGCAGTTACACTTATATAAAAGAAATAGAAAACGGAACAGCTTATTCAACACTTGGTGAAGAAGAAAAGCAGGCATTGCAGAAAGCAATAAGTTCAGACGAAGACTAATAAATTAAGAAAAAGCAAGGAGCTACCAATAATTCGGTAGCTCTTGCTTTTATTATTTTATTTAGTATTCCATTACTGAAATTAATCCGTTGAGAATTTTTACTTCTTCCGGAATGTTTTTTGCACATCTTGCTGCGGCAACAATTGGAATCCAATTATGAACATACTTTGAACTTGTATTTGTTTCATTACAGAATCGTTCAAGGTAGTTTTCTGCATAATCAGGCATGTTAATAAGCATCCATAAATACGTACGGGCAACATCAGCACTGGCATTACCCTGTGATGCATGGTTCCAATCAGTTACATAAATATTGTCATCTTTTATGATGATGTTATGTGGTGTAAGATTGCCGTGACATAATTTCTTATGTTTAGGTGAACTGTTAAGCATATCAAGAAGATCAAGCTTTAAGTATCTATCCAAATGTGCAGAATTAATATAATCAGTTAATTTCTGCTTCTGAATTGGAAGATAAGGGCATTTCTTACTATGAATATTAGTCTGAATTTTAATAAGCTTATCCATATATTCATCTAATTTGTCAGGATTATTCATCATAAGAGTGTAAAGTGATTCACCATAAATGTCAGGATACATAAAAGCCCATTGACCGTTAATGGTAGTAACCTGCTCAATTGATGGAGCACCGACCTTTAATCCTTCAATCTTTGAAGTAAAAAAAGCTTCGGCGAAAACATCTTCCTTAGAATATCCTTCGTTAAATACTTTATAAACAGCATCATTGTGCTTTATGATGCGATTATTTCTTCGTGTGTTAATAACATTTTCATTAATATTAGTATTCATCTGTATCATTCCTCCCAAGTATATTACTAAAAAGGTTAAATTATTATAATTGTTAACATAAGTATACCATAAGTAGATAATGTTTGCCACAATCCTTGCAAAAATAAGGTGTTAGGGTTATAATCTATATACTGAAGATAAGATAAAAAGGGTTTAATAAAAAATATGAAAGGATGAAATTCAGATGCTTAATGCCCGAAGCATCTGAGCCTGAATATGAAAGTATGATTTTGTGCTAATAATATTCGGGATAGGTAGAAAAATAATGTTAGATATTAAATTACTAAGAAATAATTTTGAAGAAGTTGAAAAAGCACTTTCTACAAGAAATGAAGAATTTGATTTAAGCTTATTTAAAGATTTAGATGAAAAGAGAAGAAATCTTTTAGGTGAAGTTGAAACATTAAAGGCTGAACAGAATGCAACATCTAAGCTTATTCCACAGTATAAGAAAGAAGGAAAAGATGTAGCTCCAATTATGGCTGAAATGAAAGAAATTTCAGAAAAAGTTAAGACTTTAAATGGAGAATTAAGCAAGGCAGAAGAAGATTTAAATAATTATATGCTTACACTTCCTAATATTCCTAATCCAACAGTTCCTCAGGGGATGACGGATGAAGATAATGTTGAAATCAGAAAGTTTGGAGAACCTACTAAGTTTGATTTTGAACCAAAGGCACATTGGGACCTTGGTGCAGATTTAGGAATCCTTGATCCTGAAACAGCAGCAAAGATTAGTGGTTCAAGATTTACAGTATATAGAGATTTAGGTGCAAAGCTTGAAAGAGCAATCGTTAACTTTTTCCTTGATACTCATACTACAAAGCACGGATATACAGAAGTATTCCCACCATTTATGGTTAGCCGTGAAAGTATGACAGGAACAGGTCAGTTACCTAAGTTTGAAGAAGATGCATATAAGGTTCAGGGTGATGGTAAGGAATATTTCTTAGTTCCAACAGCAGAAGTTCCTGTAACTAATATGTACAGAAACCAGATTTTAGATGGATCAAAACTTCCTATTATGCATTGTGCATACACAGCTTGTTTCCGTGCAGAAGCAGGTTCAGCAGGTAGAGATACAAGAGGTCTTATCAGACAGCATCAGTTCAACAAGGTAGAATTAGTTAAGTTCTGTAAGCCTGAAACATCTTATGATGAATTAGAAAAGCTTACAAGAGATGCTGAAGATGTTCTTCAGATGTTAGGACTTCCTTACAGAGTTGTTAAGATTTGTATTGGTGATCTTGGATTTACAGCAGCAATGAAATACGATATTGAAGTTTGGATGCCAAGTTATGGTAGATATGTTGAAATTTCAAGTTGTAGTAACTTTGAAACATTCCAGGCAAGACGTGCTAACATTAAGTACAAAGATAATGCAGGCGACAAAGCTGAATTTGTACACACATTAAATGGTAGTGGTGTTGCTGCAGGTAGAACAACAGCAGCTATTCTTGAAAACTATCAGCAGGCTGATGGAAGCATCGTAATTCCTGAAGTTTTAAGACCATATATGGGTGGACTTGAAAAGATTGAAGCAAAATAATAATTATAGAAAATAAAGATTTACGGAAGAGTAAAGCCTTACAATGTAGGGCTTACTTTTCTGTAAACATTTGCATCTGTGGCTCAGCAGGATAGAGCAACCGCCTCCTAAGCGGTAGGTCGCTGGTTCGAATCCAGTCAGGTGCGTTAGCATGCTATGCATGTAATTTAATATTGGAGAAAAATGATGGATTATATTGTAATGGATTTGGAGTGGAATCAGAATCCTTACGGAAAAAGTCATTGTCATACGGATTTAACTTTTGAAATAATAGAAATTGGAGCTGTTAGGGTAAGTGATGATAGAAAGACCATTGTGGATTCTTTTCAACAGGTCATAAAGCCTAGAGTTTTCAAGAAACTTCACTATAAGATTCAGGAAATTACCCATTTCACTGAAGAAGAGTTAAATGATGGAAAAGATTTCAGAAAAGTAATAAGAGATTTTCTGGAATGGTGCGGTGATGATTATATTTTCTGTACATGGGGGTCAATGGATTTGACTGAATTGCAGAAGAATATGAAACATTATAATCTGGAAAGAGTATTGGATTTTCCGTTATTCTATGTTGATTTACAGAAAATGTTCAGCTTAAGATATGATGACGGACATATGAAAAGAAATTTGACCAGTGCTGTTGAGTATTTAAACATTCAGGAAGAGCATGAGTTCCACAGGGCTTTAAGCGATGCTTATTATACAGCCAGAATTTTACAATCTATGGACTACGATAAATATAAAGATCGTTTATCAATTGACACATTTTATTCCCCTAGAATTAAAGAAGAAGAAATATTCGTTAGATTTGATGAATATACTAAACTTGTTACCCGTGAGTTTTTGACTAAGGACGAATTGTTTGCAGACAAAGACGTAAGACTAATGTTATGTAACAAGTGTGATAAGCCGTTAAAGAAGCACCTTGACTGGTTTTCCGATTGTGGAAAAACATATTATTGTCTTGGAGAATGTAAGGAACATGGATATGTTAGGGGCAAAATAAAGATAAAAAAATGTGAAGAAGACAGTTTTTATGCTATCAAGATTATGAAGTCTACAGATAAGGCGGGGGCCGACAGTATCTATGAAAAACAAGAGTCAATAAGAGAGAAGAGACGAGAGAGAAGACAGAAATATTTAAATAAGGAAATCGTCATAGAAGAATGGGAAGACGAAGATGACGATTAAATTAAAAGAGCTGCAAATCATTGTTGATTAGCAGCTCTTTTTAAATTATGTTAATAAAATATATTAAAAACCAACCGTGTGTTGATAATTCCTATTTTGTATTTTGGTAGTTTTCCATTAATGCTTCTAATTCCTGTAAAAGACAATCAACCTTTCCGTAGAAAGCGTCATTGTTTGCAGGACTATCAAAGTTATCTCTAATACCTGTTAAAGTATCAATAATCTTGTTAAGTTTCTTTTTACCGTTGTCATTTAAGTAAAGTAAGTAACGGCTACGTTCATTTTCCTGTGGTGTCATTTTCTTTAAGAAAACTTCAATGTTTGGCTTCTCTCCGATAAATCTATATGTAATAGATGGAGAAGCATGGTTGAAAAGTTTCTGAAGATGATAAATATCTCCTGTTTCTTTGTAATAGTTCCATGCATACGTTTTTCTCATAGTCTGAGCACCGATTGAATTTAAACCAATCTTGTGTCCTGCACTTCTAAGTACTCTGTAAGCCTGTTCTCTTGATACAGGTTTGTTTGATGAACTATGTCCAAGAATAAGATATGCTTCAGGATCTTTACCCTTAGTATACTCATTAATAATCTGCTGTAATTCTTCAGGAACTGTAAATACATTCTTCATATTCCTTGTTCCAATAGTAACTTCGATTTCTTTTTTTCCGGTTACATCTTTGTTCTTGAATGCAAGAATGTCCTGGAGCTGGAGTCCTGTTCCAACACCTAATTCGAACATAATATAGTACTTGTAATCAACCTGCTTTAATGTTTCACCGAAATTTTTTAATGTTTCCTGATCTTTAATAGGTGCAACCCAATTCATAAAAGTACCTCCTGATAATACATTGAAAAAATTTAATATCTTCTATTTCTCTTAGATGCTCTTATCTGATTAAGACGTCTGTTAGTCAGAATAAGAACTAAAATAACAACTACAATAATGATGATAACAACCACCAAAGGAACAAAAAATCCCGGAAGTTTAAATGAAGACTTCTTAGAGTTTTTATTAGAAACTGTGGTTGAAGATTCCTTATTTGAAGAATCTTTGCCTGAATTGTTCTTTGCCACTGCAGTTTTGCTATTTTTATTGTTGCCTGTATTATTTGCCGCAGTTGTAGTCTGCTGTGAAGCTGTTGTTGATGCCACGGTTACAGTTGAGTCAGTCTTGCCTGAATCAGATGAATAAACTACTTTTGCAGTACCAACGGATTTGTCGCCATACTTGTAGGTAATGGTAGCAAATGAATCTTTAGTGTAGTTAAATTTTACATCAGATGTTAATTGTGAAAATTTAGCTGTTTTAGGTAAAACAATGTTTGATGTTTTATCTATATATATCGAATCTGTTGTGTTACAGAAAGGTGACTGTAAAGTAACCTTATTGTCAGAATCAAATCTTTTGTCATTGTTAGAAACATTTTGTAAACCAAAATTATTAAAACCATAATCTAATAATTCCTTAGTATCCTTGTATACATTAGTGCCGTTAGAGTGCAAAACAACAGCTATAAGAGTCATACCGTTTCGTTTTGCATATGTAACAAGTGTTGTTCCTGACTGGTCTGTAAAACCTGTTTTTCCACCGATAATACCATCATAGTAGTAGCCGCTTGTAGGCCAAACCATTTTGTGACGCTGAATTGCAGTGGCGTCGGTTTTACGTTTGTTATTGTGCTTAATGGTATATGTAGTTGTATTAACAATATCATTAAATACAGAATACTTAGAAGCTGCTCTTGTAATCATTGCCATGTCATAAGCTGTTACATAATGGTTTGGATCATGTAAACCGTTAGCGTTGGCAAAATGAGTGTTAAGGGCACCGGCTTCCTTAGCTCTTTTGTTCATCATTTCAGCAAACTTCTTAGTAGATCCTGCAATGTGTTCACCAAGTGCTGTGGCAACTTCGTTGGCTGACTGTAACATTAATGCATAAAGACAATCCTTTACAGTCATTTGTTCACCTACAGAACACCCCATATTGGCATCTCCATATTGTAGGCTGTGAATAGTTGCGTCAGAAAATGTTACCGTTTCATCCATCTTACAATTCTCAATTGTAAGCAAAGCAGTCATAATCTTTGTAATACTTGCAGGGTACATCTTCTTATTACATTTCTTATCATATAAAACAGTGCCCGTTGAAGCTTCGATTAAAACGCCTGTCTGACCATAGATTGAAGGACCTTTAGGCCAGTTAGTCTTTGTTGCTGCGTTTACAGTTACAGGTGCTACATTTATAGTTCCAATACAGGAACTTATTAACAAAATAACTATAAGTATTTTAGATATAATTTTTTTCATTTGATCCCTTTCTGATCTTATATATAATTCCATTGTAATTTTAATATAAGCTTATTTATAATTAAATTTTATATAATCTAATTTAGTAAAATATACTACTAAAATCATTACAGATAATTTTACAAAAAAAATAGATAAAAATCAATATAATAAACTTAATAATTTAAAAATATCATATTTTGAATAAACAAAAATATAAGCAGTACCACAATAATAGTACTGCTTATAAATATAGTAAGATGTGAGAAACATTTTGTAAAGTTATAATAAATGTACTTAGCTAACTCTGGATTTTATAACCTTTAATCTTGTAAATTCTTCTCTTTCTTTTTCTTCCAAAGCATTTTCAATAGTTTTTACAAGAGCTTCATAATTTGGTATGGTTATGTTCTTTAAAGCATTAGCACGTTTCTGTGTTTTCTTAATATTGTAAGCAAGGCGGTAAGCTGAATTTTCAATCATTGAAAGCTTAATTGTCAAATCTTTAACCTTTTCAAAGCTTGCCTTAGCCTGATCAAGTGATTCAGTAGTGCCAAAGAAAGAATAAACAGGATTACGTTTTTCTTCTTTATATTTTACAAGAGGAATTTCTGTACCCATAATACTTCTTGTCTTTATTCTTATATCATTTTCAGGGGTAACGTTAAATGCAAAAGTCTCAACATTTTTTATACCCAATTCAATGTTTGCCTTTTCCAAAGCAATATATGCAGACTTAAAAGTTTCATCAATCTCTGACTGAATGGCTTTAGCCTGATCATTTAAATCCATAATTTCACGGACCAAAATATTTCGTTTTTTGTCCATAAGTTCATAACCCTGTCTTGCAAGAGCAAGGGAACTTTTGGCAGACATTAGGTTTCCTTTTGTAGGAACAGTATTTAAATTCATATAAACCTCCTACGTTTCTGATAATATTTATAAAAACTATGCCATAGAATCATAATATTTATCAAGTATTTTTGTATCAATTCGGTCAAGTTCCTCTTTTGGAAGAATGTGAAGAAGCTTCCAACCTAAATTCAAAGTTTCAAAAATATTTCTGTTAACACCAAGACCCTGACCAACAAATTCTTTCTCAAAAGCCTTACCAAATTCAAGATATTTCTTGTCTGTAGATGAAAGTTCATCTTCACCGATTACGGAAGCTAATGCTCTTGCGTCACCTACTTTTGCATAAGCAGAGAATAACTGGTTAGCTACATCCTGATGATCCTCTCTTGTAAAGCCTTCACCGATACCGTCTTTCATAAGACGTGAAAGAGAAGGTAAAACATTAATTGGAGGATATATGCCCTGACCATTTAAACTACGGTCCAAGGTAATCTGTCCTTCAGTGATATATCCTGTTAAGTCAGGAATAGGATGAGTAATATCATCATTAGGCATTGTAAGAATAGGAATCTGTGTTACAGAACCCTTAGCACCTTTTATAATGCCTGCACGTTCATAAATTGTTGCAAGTTCACTGTACAAATAGCCCGGATAACCTTTTCTTGAAGGAATTTCACCTTTAGAAGAAGAAACTTCTCTCATGGCTTCTGCATATGTTGTCATATCAGTTAAAATAACAAGAATATGCATATCTTTTTCATAAGCAAGGTATTCAGCTACAGTAAGTGCAACTTTAGGTGTTATAAGACGTTCTACAACAGGATCATTAGCCATGTTAAGGAACATTACCGTATGTTCCAAAGCACCTGATTCTTCAAATGATCGTTTGAAGAAATCAGCAACGTCATTTTTAACACCCATTGCTGCAAAAACAACAGCAAATTTTTCGTCTGTGTCATCTCCAAGAGAAGACTGGTTAACCAATTGAGCAGCCAATTGGTCGTGTGGAAGTCCATTTCCGGAGAAGATAGGTAATTTCTGACCACGGATAAGTGTTGTAAGTCCATCTATTGCGGAAATACCTGTTCTAATATAGTTTCTTGGATATTCACGGCTTACCGGATTAAGAGGCTTGCCGTTAACGTCTCTTTTTTCTCCAATAATAGGAGCAAGTCCGTCAATAGGTTTTCCAATACCATTAAAAGTACGTCCAAGTATTTCAGGAGACAAAGCTACCTCCATGGGATGACCTGTTAACTTAGTATGGGTATTTGTAAGGGACATACCTTCAGAACCCTCAAAAACCTGAATAATTGCTTTGTCTTCATATATTTCAATAATACGACCGAGACGCTTTTCGGCGCCATCGTTAATTGAAAATTCAACAATTTCATCAAAGGCTGCATCTTTAACGCCTTCAAGGGCTATCAAAGGTCCGTTGATTTCGCTTAATCCTAAATATTCAATTGCCATAAATAGCACCTCCTTAAGCGTTTTCTTCCATAACTTTATTATAGAAGTTGTCAATTGCTAATTTATAATCGTCAAACATACTTAGCTTATTGTTAGGAACATCATATTTAATTGAAATTACTTTTTCAAAAATATTATGTTTTTTAAGAACAGACATAGGCATGCCCATTGAGATAAGTTTGCCTGCTTTTTCCTGTAAATACAAAATAGTCTGCATCATAAGAAGCTGTTTTTTTAAAGGAACGCAGGTATCCTCACTGTGGAATGCGTTCTGCTGCAAAAATCCCAGACGAATAACTCTGGCTATTTCAAGGGTTAATTTCTGGTCGTCAGGCAAAACATCGCTACCGATAAGTTTTACGATTTCCATTAATGAACTTTCCTGATTTAAAATGGCAAGAATCTGAGTTCTGCATGAAATAAAATCAGGACCTACGTTAGTGTTGTACCAGTTGGCAAGTTCATCTACGTATTCACTGTAACTTGTAAGCCAGTGAATGGCAGGGAAATGTCTTGCATAAGCTAATGATTTATCAAGTCCCCAGAAGCAACGGACGAAACGTTTAGTATTCTGAGTAACCGGTTCAGAAAAGTCACCACCCTGAGGTGAAACTGCACCGATAATTGATATGGAACCTTCTGTACCATTTAAATTCTCCATATATCCGGCTCTTTCGTAAAAAGCTGAAAGTCTGCTGGCAAGATAAGCCGGGAAGCCTTCTTCCGCAGGCATTTCTTCCAGACGACCGGATAATTCACGAAGAGCTTCAGCCCATCTTGAAGTAGAATCTGCCATAATGGCTACGTGATAGCCCATATCTCTATAATATTCTGCCAAAGTAATACCTGTGTAAATACTTGCCTCACGGGCTGCAACAGGCATATTACTTGTGTTGGCAATAAGTGTTGTTCTATCCATAAGAGGATTGCCTGATTTTGGGTCAATAAGTTCTGAAAATTCATCCAAAACCTGTGTCATTTCATTTCCACGTTCACCACAGCCAATATAAATAATAATGTCAGCGTCTGCCCATTTTGCAATCTGGTGCTGGTTCATTGTTTTTCCTGTACCAAATCCACCGGGAATTGCAGCAGTACCGCCTTTTGCAAGAGGAAAGAGAGTATCCATAATTCTCTGACCTGTAACCAAAGGCTGTGTGGCTCCAAATCTTTTAGTAATTGGACGTGGCTGTCGGATTGGCCATTTCTGTGTTAATGAAAGGTTCATAGTTGAACCGTCATCCTTCTTGATTGTTACGATTGTATCGTTAATGGTATATTCGCCATCAGGAGCAGTCTTAATTACAGTACCTGACACTGTAGGCGGAACCATGGATTTATGCATTATGGCTCTTGTTTCCTGAGTTTCGGCAATAATTGTACCGCCTGAGATGTAATCACCTTCAGAAACGGTAATATGCACATTCCATTTCTTATTAATATCAAGTGAATTAACATTTACACCTCTTGAAATAAAAGCACCTGACTGCTTTTGTATCTCACTTAAAGGTCTTTCTATACCATCAAATATATTATTTAAAATTCCAGGGGCTAAAGTTACAAATATGGCACTATCTGTACCATAAACAAGTTCACCCGGTTTAAGTCCACTGGTTTCTTCATAAACCTGTATGGTAGTCATTTCGGAAGTAAGGCTAATTACTTCACCAACTAACCTTTCAGAACTAACATAAACCATTTCACCCATTTTAAAGTCTGTCTTTCCTTTAATATAGATAACAGGTCCGTTAATTCCATAAATCTTACCTGTTTTTTCCAATTTAGTGCCTCCTACAATGTTATTGCAAATAAATCCTGTTGGTCAGCAAGTCGTGTTTTAAAAGAATTGTCAATAAGAATGTTTTTTTCAGGAACAATGGTACGTGTTCCACCTAAAAATTCTTTATTGTAAATTTCAATATTTCCTCCAGTCTTGCTTTTTAATTCATCAAGTAAAGATGAATCATTAGGATCAATGTATATAGTAATATCTACATCAGAATATTCGCTCATTATATTTTTAATCTGATTTTCAAGATACACTAAGTAATCGTTAGTTTTTCTATATTCAAGTAATTTTTCACGAACTCTATCAAAAACTTCGATTTTAATAGCTGATTGTTTTTGAGTAAGTTCTTTTTTAATTTTCATTTGTTCGGAAGAAAGTTTCTTCTTAGAATTAGCTCTAACCTGATTCATTAGAGCTTTCTTTGATTCTTCAGCCAATTGAGATGCAGTTTCCTTGTGAAGTTCTAAGTCATCGTCCAAGGACTGCTTGTAACTACTGAGAGATTCAGCACTTTTTGAACTGGCGCTTTCAAGAGAAAGGCTTCTAAAGTGGTCCATTTTTTCTTCTATAGTCATAAGTCTCACATCCTTTCTATATTTTTATGCCAATTGCTTCATTAATGTAATTAGTAATGAAATTTGGTTGACGTCCTGAGCCGTGGCGGTCAGGAATCTCTACAAGAAGAGGTTGCTTCCTGTTAAGTTTAATATCATCTACAAGTTCAGGAATTTCAAAACTTAGCTTTTCAGTTAAAAGTAAAATTCCTAAATCCTTGTCTTCAAGAATTTTTTCAACTGCCTGTTTTGCTTCGCGACGACCATGAACAACTTCACCTTCCACACCTGCAAGTCGCATGCCGGTAAGAGTATCAATATTGTCGCTTATTAAATACATTTTCATAATAAAATCCTGCTTAAAATAGATTATGCAACGTGTGTTAAAATAAGGAATGCAACTATGAATCCCCAAAGAGCAATACCTTCTGCAAGAGCTACGAAAATAAGTGCTTTACCGAAAACGCTTGAGTCTTCACTTAATGCACCAAGAGCAGCACTGGCAGAACTTGCAACGGCATAACCACTACCAATACATGAAAGACCTATTGCAAGACCTGCAGCAATAAGACCTAAACCACTTGAAATTGTTGCAGTATCAGCAACAGCAGCATTAGCTGTACTTGTAAAGATAAATACAGTTCCTAAAAGGAAAACACCAAAGAATGCTACAACATTTCCAATAACTGTTCTCTTAAAACGACCTTTAGTCCGTTCACCTACAAAATATCCGATAACAGGTAAAATAATTGTAAGTAATAAAGCAACTGTAAATAAAATACTAATAAACATAATAAAATCCTCCTCGTTTTTAAAAAATTAAAGTTTATTTTTTATATTTTTTTCTATAAGGTACAAATTCACGTCCTGATCCTTCATAGAAACGACCAAACATTTCGTAATATTCAAGACGAAGAACCTGAATTCCAACAACTAAACCTTCCATTGCCATTACGATAATATTTCCAATAATGACAACAACAATATTGGCTGAACCACCATTCTCAGCACCTGCAAGTGTCATAACAACCTGCATCATAGCTGCATGGCTTATGGCAAAAACACCAATACGCAGGAAAGAAAGAGCGTTGGATAAATAAGTTATTAAATAGTCAAATAATTCAAAAAATGCAGTTGCGGCAAAAATGCCTTTTGAATCTTCTATTAAAGGCTGCTTCTTTGAAACAAGGTTTTTAAGTGGTTCCTCAAGGAAAATAAGAATAAGAGGAACACCAAACATTATTACTGCCAAAATAGTTCCAGGTAAAGGTTTGCCTGTCATGTATAAAATAATAACGGCAATAATACTTACGTAAAATACAAGTCCGGTAACGGCGTTTGGTCCAAAAAGAGCCTTGCCTAAATTCTTTTGCTTAATGGCATTGGCAATATTTATAATCATTGTAGAAACAATTACAAAAGAGCCAAATAAAAATGCTGCAACCAAAACAATATTAATACTGCCAAGGAAAGGCAAGGTAATCATTGAATTAAGAGGACTTATAAACGACTCAAATTCAAATCCAAAGAAGCTTCCGAATAAAGCACCGAAAATACAGGAAAAAAATCCTGCAGCACAAATTATTCCGGCAAGATCCATTTTTTTAGTTTTGTAAACAATAAGACCACCAATAAGTAAGCATAAGCCCTGACCTAAATCTCCAAACATAATACCAAATATGAAAGCATAGGTAATTGTAAGGAATAAAGTAGGGTCAATTTCGTTATATGCAGGTAAACCGTACATTTTTACAAATAACTCAAAAGGTCTTATAAAACGGTTATTTTTAAGCTTTGTAGGCGGTATGGATTTATGGTCGTCAACATCATCGCTAACAATACAAACAACGTTAGGATCGTCATCTGTCTCCTTAAGAAGTTTCTTGGCTTCCTTAGTAGTCATCCAACCACATAAAACCTGAAATGTTACACCGGAATCCCTTGTTACGGCAGCTAACTTTCGAACATCAAAATTACTGAAAGCAATCTCAATTCTTCTGCAGGCTGAAACAAGTTTGTCACGGTTAGTTTCCACAACTGTGGAAATTTCAGCATTTTTGGATTTTATTTTTTCATCTAACTCAGCTTTGTTCTTTGCAATGTTTAAACATTCATCGTTAGGAAATCCCTTGTATTGTTTTGGAATAGGAATTTCATCAAAATGAATATTTCTAAAATCCTTTGCAACTTCATTAAATTTATCTATTGGTGCAAAAAATACACCGTACACATATTCTGACTCCACAAGACAAGTTAAAAATATTTCATCCATGTCAGGATCTAAGTAAGATTCAAACTTATCGAATTCCGACCTTGGAATTTTTCCGAATCTGTACTTAAAAAATTCCATGTCATAAATTCCTTTTAATGAATAATTTAACGTTTTAAAAGGAGCAAGAACTGCATAATCCTGATTTAAGGCATCCATCTGCTTTTCAAGATTAGCTACTTCAGTACGAATATCATCGATTTGCTCGTCAATTTTGTCGATAAATTTCTGAGCCTTGTTTACGTTAATCTTGGAAATGGTAGCCTTCTCAGGATTCTTTACAAGTAACATTAATTCACGGCTTTTGGTTAACATAGCCTTAAAAGGATTCTCTTCCGTAAAAGTAGTAAACTGTTCAGCAGAACTTAGTTCTGAAAGAGCATTTTCAAGGTGAATGTCGTGTTTACTAAGATAATGATCAACAAGATAATCAATCTCAGTTTTAGGCCCTGCTAATGTTACGAAACTCATTTTTTCAATCATTACAGAACACCTCTCTTTTGATTAATATATTGGGAGATGGCTTCCGGTTTGTATCCGTATCGAATACATTCAAGTGCTGTTACAACGCGGGCAACTTCCATATTTTTCAAATGGAAGTAGGCATTAATAGCAGCCAGTGAATATGGAGCATCTTTAAAATCCTTCATATTAATAGCATCTAAAATATCACTAAATTGAGCCTCCATATTCTTGGTAGAATCGAAACCATAAGTCTTGCCATAATAGCTGTTGCTTATTATTTCATATAGGACTGTGTTGTTTTCGGCTTCAACCATGCGCTTAATTTCGTTTTTGTCCAGATAATAATTAACCGGAATCAGAAATGAATAAATCTGTGCATCAGATAAAACATAATAATTCCTGCATCGATAAATCCATAACATATTAAGCAAGTCAATGTGAGGTCCAAAAGACTTCTTAAAATATGGTCGTTCTCCTTTTGGAACAAAATAATCCGGATGATTCCAAATATATGAAAAGAAGAACAAATCCAGATTCATTTCAAAATCAAATAAAACGGGATTGTCTAATTTAAGAACTTCTCTTAAAGGTTTCTCGTATAAAGTACCTGAAAGATTGTCAACGAACTCTTCAATGGTATTAGACAATACCAGCTTATCAATATTAATCTTTGTGTGTCGCTTAAAGTGCTTGTCAGTTAAAACAGGATTAGCATTAGAACGGCTATCCATAATATTTCTCATACATGCTTTCAAAATAGAAATCTCATATTTCATAAAGTAGTATTCCAAATATTTCTTCTGACTATTTCCTGCAAAATGATATATCTTAGAAAAATCACTATAAGTTGAGAATGTCATTCTGCTTTCAACTTCACCACGGTGTGCAAGTGCAGGGTCCATACTGGCAAGTACTTCTCCGTATGCAGGGGTGGTCTGTAGAAAACTAATTAATTCTGCAACAGTTGTAAAGTGAGTGATTTCTTCATATTGCTCAGGAGAAAGTAATTTATTCTTCATGGCTCTAATCTTTGTAGTCATGCCACTGTAAGCAACCAGATTGCCTTTCAGCATAAAATCACTCCTTTATTATTTCATTAAATATATCATCAACCCATTTAGCAGAGTTTTCATTATAAATACGATTAAGCTGTTCAATGTCATTGTCACAGTCTATACGGCATTGTTTTAAAGCATTCTCGTTCTCGGCATCTAATGCTAGTTGGAATTGACTTACTTCGTAATCGTTCTTTTTCTGAAGATCTTCATCAAAAGCTCTCTTTTGTTGTTTAATCATTTCGGCATACTGAGCTTTCTCATCCTGAGTCTTTTGTAAAATCTTAGCAGAAGCAGAATCAATTTCGGCTAGTTGCTTAATAATGCTGTTAATGTCCTGACTCATACAAACCTCCTTGTTATTATTATATTATTACAGTGTCAAAGGGTATTATTCCATCTGTGCCTGAACAATGGGGATAACGACCTTGGGACACACATATTAAAAAAAACAAAAAATCCCCGATAAAAAATATCGAGGAACAAAAGAAAAACGAATCTTTGAGGAACTTATAAGAACCTCAAAATACCTATGAATTCACTTTAGCACTTTTGAGAAAAATTGCAACAAAAACTTGAAAAAAACTCCATTAAAAAGTAAAATTTTAAATGATTAAAAAAATAGCCAGAATAAACAAAAAATTACCATTAAAAAAGGAGACGCAAATAATGAGATTACGAAATGTACCGGGCTCAAGAGAAGCCATTGCAGACAGCCCGTTAGCAATAAATGAACCAAAGGAATTAAAGGGGAAATGGAACGAAGAATTTGGAAATAACAACCCTATTAGAATTGAAATCGGAATGGGAAAAGGCAAGTTTATAACACAGCTTGCAATGGAAAATCCTGATATCAACTATGTAGGAATAGAAAAATATTCAAGTGTATTAATCAGAGCTATTGAAAAGTGCGAAGACATAGAAATAAATAACTTACGTTTCATCCGAATGGAAGCAGAATACATTCAGGATGTTTTTGAAAAAGACGAAGTAGACAGAATATACTTAAACTTCTCCGATCCATGGCCTAAGGACAGACATGCCAAGAGAAGACTTACATCAAAGCAGTTCTTTGAAAGATATGATGGCATACTAAAGAAAGATGGAATTGTAGAATTTAAAACAGACAACGACCTTCTATTCCAGTTCTCATTGGAACAGGTACCGGAAGCAGGCTGGAACTTAGATAAATTCACATGGGACCTTCATAATGATGAAGAAATGGTAAAAGGAAATGTAATGACAGAATATGAAAGTAAATTCTCAGCAATGGGAAATCCAATTCATAAGCTGATAGCATCAAGATAAAATGAAAGATACCCTGCCAAAACAGGGTATCTTTATAAGGTATAATTATTTACTTTCTTCTTTTTCTTTTATTTCTTCCTTTGCCTCACGAACTTTTTCACTCTTTACAATAGGCATGTCAATATTCTTAGCTTCCAGTCGTTCGTTAACCCAATCTTCAAGCAAACCTGCAATAACGGCTACGCATGGAACACCAAGAAGCATTCCCGGTATGCCGGCAATCCAGCCACCAAGTGTAATGGCAAAGATAATCCACAAAGGTCGGAGTCCTGTAGAGTTGCCTAGAATCTTAGGTCCGATAAGGTTGCCGTCAAGCTGTTGAATGATAATAATCAAAATAGCAAAAATAAGAGCGCTGTTCAAAGAATAAATGCACAAAAGCAAAATACTTGGAATACCGCCAAGGAACGGACCGAAGTAAGGAATCATATTAGTAATTCCCACAACAATTCCAACCAGCAAAGCACAGTTAGAAAATCCAGGAACGCCAAAGAGGCTAATAATCATCATACTTACAAAAGTCAGCGCACCAATAATCAAAGAGTCAATCATCTTTCCGTCAAAGAAATTACTGAAAATATGAATTGAACGCTTGATAACAGCGCAAATTTTGTCAGCACGTTCTTCGTCAAAAATAGCATAAATAGTACGTTTAATTCCACGAGACTGCATTTTCTTATCAATCAAAAGATAAATAGAAACGATAATGGCAACGATGAAATTAAAAACAAACTTAATAATACTAACACCGGTTACAACAATAGTAGTAGTTAATTTTGAAATAAACTCACCTAAAAATTCCTGAATGGTAGAATCGGCATTACTAATAGATTTAATCAGATAATCCAACTGAAGTTCAGGATGTTTAGCTGCAATAGTATTAATATAACTAATAAGGGCATCTCCCCATTCAGGAAGCTTGTCCAGCAACTGAGTCAGGCTATCGATAATTTCGGGAACAATATAAATAATACCCACAACCAAAAAAACAATAACCAAAACATAAGAAAAAGTAATGGCAAGTAAATGAGCCAAAACATTGTTCTTCACATAAAGCCACTTTTCGAAAACGGTATGATGCATCCAACTAACCAAAGGGTTAATAAGAAAGGCAATCAAAATACCAATCAAAAAAGGTGACATAGTAGCAAGCAGATTATTAATAACTGAGAGAGTAGAGTCCCAGAAAAAAACTGCTCTGGCAATAATACAAATAACAAGTACAGTCAAAATAGTATAAATAGAAATAGTAAAATACCTGCTATCTGCTTTAAACTGATTCTTCGTCTGCATAAATAAGAACCCCCTAAAATAAAAGTCATAAAGATAGTATAATTACAAAACAAAGTATAAACAAGGGTAAATATGCAAATAATAAAAATAAAAAAATCAAAACTGAAAAAAGCGTATTATAATAAGAAAAGAGTCATAATAAAAGCAAAAAAAATAAAATAAAAAAACGCCGGGAACCCTTATAAAATGGGGGGAAAATACCATACAAAAATAAATATTACAAAAAATTAAAAAAAAATTAAAAAAGTGGTTGCATTTTTCTACAAGTAGTAATATAATAATCCTTGTCGCTGACGAAGAGACAAAAACAAAACAAGCGCCTCTAGCTCATTTGGTAGAGCACCTGACTCTTAATCAGGGTGTGCAGGGTTCGAGCCCCTGGAGGCGCACTTGCGGGTACCGTTTCGGACATTAAATTGCCTGGGGTGGTACTTTTTTTGTGCGTTAGCAATGAGCAGTGCAAAATGGAAAGAAAAAGGACGATATGGTCTGAATGCTTGCATTCAAGACAGAGCGTCTTTTTTCTTTTTATTTAATGCGGCGAATGCCGCATCAGCGAGATGAAACTAAGTGCAATCGAGCTGTGCACTGCCTTATTTAAAGGCACATTCCGCAAAATCCCTTATAAAACCAGAAACTTCTCTGAAACATAAAAGCAACTTGTTTTCCCCTGAAAAATACAATCTTAAAATAACTACCAATCTACATATTTCAGTTTTAAAATCATTATTAAAAAATTAATGTAACAACAACATCAACATTAAAAAACATCAATAAAAATCAGATTAAATTAGAAGGAAAAAGGTTCGAAAAAATCAATGTTATGTAAACCTTTCCCACAAATCTTCCCACAAGTTGTGGGAAGGATGTTATTTTCGATTATATTTTCTTATATCTATTCATAAATTATTTTGTAAAAAATCTTATCTCATCCTATCCTATCTTATCAGAAATAGCATTCTCAAATATATTGACAGCTTTCTTTCTGGATTTTTCAGTAACATGAGAATAAGTATTCAGAGTAATCTTTATATCTGAATGTCCAAGTAGTGACTGTACATCTTTAATGTTAGCACCATTTAATACTAATGTAGAAGCGTAAGTATGTCTTAAACAATGAAAATGAAAGTGACTGATTTCAGGCAAATTCTTCTGAACTACTTTGTTACACCATTTGAGAGTTTGAGTTGTAAGTAATTCTCCATCAGGCTTTGTACATACAAAAGTTAAAGGAGATAGTGAAACGTTGGAATCAATATCATCCACATGAATTCCATGACAAAAACGTGTGGAATTCTTAATATAAGATTCGTTATAGTCCGTATAAATCTGACAATGTGATTTACCTCTTATTTCGGTTGTATGATAAAACTGATTCTGATACAAATCGCCATAGATTTTTTTGTTTCGTTGTTGCTCGTGTTTTGCAATTAATAAAATATGGGCAAGACTGTCTCCAAAATCTATAGCTCGTGGCTTGCCATTTTTAGGAACTTTCAGCTCCCAAGTTTTCAAATCCTTGTCATAATACATCGAACGTCTAACATATAAAACCTGATTTTCAAAATCAATATCATCCCAAGTTAGTCCACATACTTCTCCGGCTCTCATACCTGTATGGTAAGCAATTTGAATTGGTAATGCCAAATAACAATAATCTTCTACGGAAGATAAGTAGTTAATTATTTTTAAAAATTCCTGATGCGTTATGGTTTGTACTTTAGCTTCATTAGAGTTACCAAAAAGAGAATTATCTTTTGCAACTTTTCTTTTTTTAACATATTGCATTAAATTTTCTCTAAGCAGTTTTTTGGGATAGACTGCATACTTAAACATATTGTTAAGGACAAGAAAAAATTTCCTCATAGTTGCTTTTGCATAAGGTTTGGCAATTTGATTGCCTTCATTGTCATAAATGCCAAAATATAATCCGTCAACATATTCCTGAATATCTTCTATAGTTAAATCCTTTAATTTGATTTGAGAAAAAGAATTATTGTGAATATTATTGATTACATTTTTATATCCGTATTTGCCATTAGTGGTAAGATTACTATTTTCAATTTCGGCATTGTACCACATATCGGCAAGCTGTCCTACAGTTAAGGAACCAGCATAAAATATAGAACCATCCTGACGATATTCTTCAAGAGCCTGCTTTAGCATAAAAGTAGTTTCGGCTTTAGTTTGACCGCCCTTGAATTCATGCATTTTCCAATTTCCATCCTGATCTTTTATTCTAAATCGGTAATACCATTGAGAACCTTTTTTTCTTACACTTCCTGTTTGTAGTGACTCAAAATTATTCATATTATTTCCTTTCCAAGTTAAGTACTTGGGAAAGGATAATAGGCTAATATATCATTTTTCTTCAAGTAATTAACTTTTTATTTTTTTGTAACCATGTGAAATACCTCCTACATAAAATTATTTAAATATTATTGCTTCAAAAGAGCGTTAAGTCTGTTGTTTGCAATAGTTGGATTTTTTGCATAAGTTCTAAGAATATCGCTTAACTCGGTAAAAGTATTTATTGTACTGTTAAGCGCTCTTAAAAACATAACTTCATTAAACTCATTTGAAGAACTAAACCCAATAGTTTTAGCAATATCACTATTATCATTATTAGAATAATTAGAAAGAGCAAATTCAAAAGATTTGTTAAATTCTGCAAATTCATTTAATAATAATAAAAACATGTTTTTAGAAAACATTGATGCGTCTTCAGTTAAATTATTAGAGAAAGATTTTAAAACTGAATTGAATGAATCAATTAGTTTTAGTTCCATATAATCTTTTACATCAGAGTTCAAATCTGATGTTTCTCCACGTAACCATTCCGGTGTAGTGTGAAGTATTTCAGCAAGACTGTCCACAACAATTTTTTTAGAATTATCAATAAGTCCTGCTTCATATCTTTGAGCTGTGGATATATTAACGCCCATTTTGTCAGCTATATATCCTAAACTCAGATTTAATTCTTTACGTCTTTGCTTGATACGTTTTCCAATATCAGCACATAATTGTTTATCTCTCATAGGAATAAACTCCTCTCTTTAAGATAACAAAATAATATCATATATATTTGCATAATGCAATATTGAGTATTGAAATTAATTTGCTAAAGATATTGACAAATTTTAAAAAGCAAATTATATTATAAAACAATAATTGCAATATGCAAGTGAGAAAGGAGATGATAAACATGCAAAATGCTAAATTAGCTTATACAGTAGAAGAAGCTTCAAAATCTACAGGTATAGGAAAGAATACTTTAAGAAATCTAATTGAGTGGAAAAAAATACCTGTAATAAAGGTAGGCAGAAAGTTTCTTATTAAAAAAGATGTGCTGGAAAATTTTTTGTCAAAAAATGAAGGCAGAGATTTAAGAATAAGAAATGATGTTGAAGCAATTAAATAATAGGAGGGATTTAAAATGGCAAAAAGAACATATGAAGAAAGAAAAGATGAACTTTCAAAGAAACAAATTGCATATTTGGAAAAGGCAAACAATTTAAAGGAACAGATTAAAGAGTTGGAAAAGAAGCAGGCTGAGGAAAATAGAAGAAAGCGAAATCACAGGTTAATTGAGGTAGGTGCAGCAGTTGAATCAGTTTTGGGAAAAACTATTGAAAAAGATGACATACCTAAATTGATAGGATTTTTAAACAAGCAGGAACAAAACGGTAAATATTTTTCAACAGCAATGGGAGTTAAGGAAACAAATGTTAATTCAAATAAGTAGTTTGTGAAAGGGAGTAGATATTTTTCTATTCCCTTCTTCTTTTAAGAAGGGCGCACTTATACGTGGGCGGAGCCCAACGTTTATAAACATTCGCGTTGCTCATTGTGCGCTCTTACTCAGAGGGAGCCAAACTATGCGTTTGGATAGCACCAAGTTTCACTTGGATGGAGGTGTAAATATGGCAATATATCATTTTACAACAAGAATAATTAAATCAAGTATTGGAAAATGTGTTGTTGCGTCAGCTGCATATATTTCAGGACAAAAATTAAAGGATGCAAGACTTGGTTTATCTTTTAACTATACAAGAAAAGAAGAAGTTGTATTTGCAGAAGTACTCTTACCTAAAAATGCACCTGAAGATTTGGCTGATAGAGAAACTTTATGGAATGCAGTTGAAAAAAGGGAAAATAAACGAAACAGTCAGTATGCAAGAGAGTTTGAAATAGCAGTTCCCAATGAGTGGAATCGGGAGCAGACAATTTCAAGAATGCGGGAATTTATAAAGGAGAATTTTGTAAATAAAGGAATGGCAGCAGACTGGGCATATCATGAAAAAGAAGGAAATCATCATGTGCATTGTATGTGTACAATGAGAGCATTTAATAAAGATGGAAGTTGGTCAAATATGCGAAAGACAGAGTTCGCACGTGATGATAATGGAAACAAAATACCATTGCTTGATGAAAATGGAAAACAAAAGGTAAGAATCAGAAAAGGAAAGGGCGAAGAAAAACTTTGGAAAAGAATTGATGTGATTCAAAATCAATGGAATTCAAAAGAACAGCTTAAGGAATGGAGAAAAAACTGGGCTGATTATTGCAATAAATTTCTTATAGAGGAACAAAAAATAGATCATAGAAGTTTTGAAGAGCAGGGATTAGATATTGAACCTACAATTCATGAAGGCTATGCAGCAAGACAAATGGAACAAAAGGGAAAAGTATCAGACAGATGTGAGTATAACAGAAAAGTTAAGGAATCAAATAAATTGGTAATGCAGATTAAGAAGAGCATTGCTGAAATAACAAAAATATTAAAGGAAAGGGTTGAACAGATATATGAAAGAGTTGGAAGAGTTAAAGGAAGTATTGGCAGTGATAGAAAAGGTAGGGGATACATTGAGCCTAATGGAAGAACTGAATCAGGAAAACAGTCTGTTGAGTCAACAGGTAGATTCATTAATGATACAGAACAGAAAATTAATAGAACAGAACAAAACATTAAAACAACAGAATCAGCAATTGCTGAAATCAAAAGAAGAATGAGGAAGGAGAGTAGTAAGATAGATGACAGAATCAGAAAAATTAAAAATGAACGAGCTGGCAGACTTAGCAGAAGAACTGACAGCGGAGTTACAGCAGATGGAAACAACAATATTAACGCAGAAAGCAAAGATACAGAAACAATCATCAGACAACTTAAAACTGCAACGGACATTGCAGAAAGCATCATTGCAGATTCAGAATCAAGCAGAGAAAATAAAATCGTTGAACGAGAAAATAGAGAGCTTGAGCGAGAGCGACTTGCAGTTGAGGAAAGCAGAAGAAATGATGAAAGAAGCAATGAAAATAAAAGAACAGACAGACAGGCAAAGAGAAGATAACAACGCAATAATAAACGAAATCAAGGTGCAAAAGAAATTACTTGAAAATAAAGAAATAAAATTGTCAGAAAAAGAGAAAAAACTTGAATTAAGAAAGCAGGACTTACAAAAAGAAGTAAGTCAACAAGTCCTGATGGGAAAATTGAAAACAGAAAACCAAATGGAGAAAAAGTATAAGGGATTGATTTTTATATTACTTACATATGGAATTGTATTTTCGTTATGCGTTGCATATAGAAATAGTGTTTTGAAAAAAGACATTTTTCAAATTGGTAATTGGATTAAAAATATATTTATTAGAGTAATTAGATTAATTAAAAAAGCATATAACATTGTCGGATTTGAAATAAATTGTAATATAGGTAACAAAAACATGGCAGACGGTGTGAAAATATTGGCATATGTTGGAATAACAATAATGCTTTTGTTGATCGTTATGTTAATAATGGTTTTAGTTATAAAAATCGTAAAGCTGATTAGAAATAAAGTATTAGATAGAAACGCAGCTATAGTTGTATTAACAGAATTACTGGCAATAATTATTTTTGGAGATGTAATAAATAATTTATGGAAAATCAATTTAGTTATGGGTGCAATGGTTGTGTTGGTGATTTATGCCATTATAAAAGTGATGGTGAATGTTGAAGATATAGTTAGAAGAAATTATGTGCTGATATTAATAAGTGGGGGGATTGGAGTTGCGTTAGTTGTTTTTATGTTAGCAAAAGAATACATTAAATAAATTATTTGCATAATTAGACAAATTTGAGTTTTATTGTATTCTCTGTTACAATACAGAATTGTAATCTAAAAATACTGGTTGGGGGTGAAATCAATGATAGTGAATATTGCAGTGTGTGATGATAAACAGGCATCTTTAGATATTATTCAGAAAGAATTGGTTAAAGCTGCAAATAATTTAAACATTACAATAGAAACTTATCTTTATATGGATGGGAATGAAGTGGTAGATTTGATTTGTAACAGCAAAGAAGACTTTGACATTTTATTTTTAGACATAGACATGCCAAATATTTCCGGTCTTGAAGTCGCAAAAAAAATACGAAATGCAGGGTCCGATATTATACTTATTTTTATTTCCGCACATGAACAGTATGTGTTTGAATCTATTGATTATAATCCATTCAAATATATTAGGAAAAATAAAATAGAAGAAGAAATTGAATATTCACTGAAAAGAGCATATAAACGAATTTCCAGTGAAAATGCTAAAAGCATTGTAGTTAAAACAGAGGATGGAGAAGTCCGCTTAAAACATACAAGTATTATGTATTTTGAAGTATATGCAAGAAGAATGAGTGTATTTACAAATGATAATCAAAAAAGAAATCTTGTGGGAAGAAAAACCATAAAGAAACTTTATAGTGAATTAAACGATGAAGATTTTATCCAAATACATAGTGGTTGCATTGTTAATGTGAAATATATAGATGAATATTCAGGTCATGATATAACATTGGATAATGGAATAAAACTAATTGTTAGCAGACCAAGAATAAAAGAAGTAAAAGAAGCCATATCAAGTTATTGGAGCAGAAGAGTATGATAGTATTATATTGGAGCGTAGAATATCTTGCAACATTAGTGGAAACTATATTGTGTTGTATTCTAGCAAAAATTTTTATAAAAAGTGAATCAGTTAATGATAAAAATAGTAAAACGAGAATGTTTGTATATTCCTGTTTAGCATCTGTCATTGTTATGACAGTAAACAAAATGGAGCTGTTTTCATTTATTAATGGAATATTGGGAATTATCATGTTGTTTTTGCTACAGTGTATTATATACAGGCAGAGATATAACATACTGTTATTATCGACCTTAATCTATGCGGTAATAGATTCGGCAATTGATTTTGTTATTGCACAAATGGGTGGAATTCTTATGTCGTTAAAGATAAGTTATCTGCTTAACGAGCAAAGTTTAGAACGTTGTGGTTGCGTTTTCATTAGTAAGTTGATATTATGCATTTTAATTTATTTAATTTATAAATATAATTATGAAAAAGTAGACATTCCTAAAAAGTATATAGCTGTAATATGTTTTATTGCAATTATATTAGTTGCTTTAGATTACTATATTATTGAAAAAAGTATAGTATACGACAGTCAGGATATAAGGTTATTTTCGGTTGTCTTTTTTTTCTTTTCAATTGTAATGATAATCTTGATGTTTGATTTAATATTAAAGTTAGCGGAAAATTATCAACAAAAACAGGAGTTAGTTTTGTTGGAATTACAAAACGAAATGATTGTAAAAGCAGAGAAAAATACGGAACAGACCTTTAATTTATGGAGAAGTAGCATACACGATTATAAACATAAAGTATTGGTAATTAAACACTGGTTAGATGAAGGAAAAATAGAAGAATTAAAAGATTTTATTGAAAATGAAAGTGAGAGTCTGACACAGAAGGTTTTTTACATAAAAACAGGTAATGAAGTGGTAGATGCCATTATAAATACAAAACAAAATCTGGCAGAGAAAAAGGGAATAAACTTTTCTGTTAATGTTAAAATTCCATCAGAATGCATAGTTTCAGATATAGATTTTGTGTGTATTTTTGGGAATTTAATTGATAATGCCATAGAGGCATGTGAAACACAAAGTGAGAAACGTATTGAAATTATTGTTAAGGAAATAAAAAAATTACTAATCATAAAAGTAATTAATTCATATAAGGGCAAATTACCTGATAAACTTTCGACTACAAAAAAAGAAAAGATGTTTCATGGAATTGGATTGAAAAATGTAAAAAGTATTTTAGAAAAGTATGATGGAACATATCAAATGATAAAAGAAGATGACGAAGTAATTACAAAAATTATGATATTAAACAAAAAAAGATAACTCTGGAGTTCATTCCAGGGTTAATTTTTTTTTGCAAAATAATCCAAAAAAATAGCAAAAAAATCCATTTTTCGTTTTGTGGGATATTTTTTGATACTATTTGTAATAGCAATACAGAAATCAAAAGTATTGCTATGGGGTAAACTCAAGGACAAAATTAAAAATGAGAAAGAAATTAGGAAAAGTAACAGCGTTAACATTGGCGTTATGTATGTCATTAGGTTGTACAGGAATTTTTGCAGCAAACCAGTCTTTTAAATTCAATTTTACAGCTAAAGAACAAAAAAAGGCAGACAGCTAATTATGCAAAAGAAGATAATGAACAAAATGCATATGTTACATTTAAATTTTAGATGGGTGCATGGGATATATGTCCCATGCATTTGAAAATATTAAAGGAGAAAGGTTATGCATTTAAAAATGAATAGAGTAGAAATCTTTTTGATAATTGTATTAGCAATTATGGTTGTGTGTGGGTGTAACAATAATAGTAAGACACCAAATAATTATAATAAGGCTCAAAAGGAGTGGAAAAGAGAGAAGTTAGATGACAAATTGGTGGCAGATTTTAAAGCAGATAATATTTCCAAAAAAAATTATAATTCTTATGAGGTTGAATTTACATCAGTACCAGTGAAAAAAATAAAAGATATATTTTTCGATAAAGACAAAAGCAAAACTAGTATAACGAAAGAAGAGCGAGAAGATGACTCGGATATGGAAGAGTTAACATCAGAAAATGGGTTATATATATATTCCACAATAGAAGGAACAAATGGAAGAACAAAGGAAAGTGACTATTATAGAGCATTTCTTGGCTATGATTCAGATGCATGGGATGTGAATAATATGCCGACAAACCTAGGTACCGAAGATGAACTAAGTTTTCTTTCAAAAAAGAAATTGGATGAAAAAATAGAAAAAAGAATAAAAGAAATCTTACCAGGTTTTTCTGTAGGAAATTTTAATGTTAGATCCCTTACAAGTGATTATTTAAATAGTATACAAAATAAATATTTTGAGGAAGCGGAAAAAAGTAGTGATGAGATGATACGTGAGGAGTATAAAGAACAACAACAATGGAAAAAAAATTGGCGAAAAAAAGACGATGCATATTATGTTGTAGCAGAATTGTCATTGGATGGGATAAATATAAATAGTGGTGAGACTATGGAGTTGTCTAATGGAAAAAACATTAATCCTGTTTATATAACAATAATATATAATAAGAATGGTTTTGTGTATGTTGATTTCAGTAGTGTTATTAAAGTAAAGAATAGAAAGGAAGATGAAATAGTAACAGTGGCACAAGCAGTAAAATCATTAAAAGATGATTTGACGTCAATTATACTTACAGATGAAAAGACCATTAAAGATGCACAATTTAGATATGTAATGATTAGTACGTCAGACAATAAGAAAATAGAAATACGACCGGTGTGGATATTTGATGTTATGATTAAGCTCGAACAAAAAAATAAAGATAATGATAATGGTGAAGAGATTTACATGGTGGATGCCGTAACAGGAGAGGTGTTACGATAATGTTGAAAAGAGAAATTAAAAACTATGGAGAAATTGTATTCAATGTAAGATTCTGTTTGTGTGTTGCCTGTATTTTTTTATTGTTTCAACTAGATACAGGAATACCTATGATGTTTTCTTCTTATCATTGGAGTGTAACTGCAAAAGAATGGGATATTATAAGCACTCTTCTGGATGCAATATATTTTGGAATGTATATTCAAATGATAAATATAGTATCTACAGCAGGATTTGGATTACGCTTCTGCGAGGAATGGAAAGCGGGAATTGTTCCGTGGATGGTTAGAAAATGCGGGCTAAAAAAATATGCAAGACTTTACGTTTCTCTTGCAACACTTTCAGGAGGAAGTATTGCAATAGTTGGATTTATATTGTATGTGATATCCATAAAGATGCATAATGTATCATTGCTTAATCCAGAGTTACTAGAAAATCTTAAAATGACAGCAAATTATGGATATACACTGAATACTCATAGTGGAATAAAATATATTATAATAATGGCAACTCTTTATTTTATAGTGGGAGCATTGGCATCCGTAATTGCTATATGTATGTCCACGTTGATAACAAATAAGTATTTTGTTATGGTATCGCCATACCTTATATATAGAATTTACGTAGAAATTTCTAAAATTATAAATATACCATATAATCAGCGAATTGATTACTATTTGTTTGGACGACAAGAGATTGGAAAGTCATTTTGGCAAACTGAAACAATAATATTATTAATTCTTATATTAATTATCATTGCAGGGCAGTTTATGTTTAGAAAAGGATTAAGGAGAAAATTGGTATATGAAAAATATTAGAAAGATATATGCAGTATGGAAATTTCAAATGATTTCAAAGATTATTAATATAAAAACTTTAATTATCTTTTTAATAATGTTTTTGTATATTAGAGCCTATGAAGAACCTATTATGGATTTCTTAAAAGCAGTGGGAATTGGTATTGAGCCATATTTGTATCCCATATTGATGAATGACATAGTGTTTCCAATTATAATTTTATTGGGATACCTTATTCTAGTATGCGATGCTCCATTTATAGGTAATGGATATCTTTTTCTGGTAGCAAGATGCGGGAAAAAATCATGGATAATAGGTGAATCATTGTTTATGTTATCTTATTCTGCATTATATACGTTATCAATGTATGTTTTTACCATTATAAATTTCGGAACTAAAATTGAATTTGGCACAAGTTGGGGAAAGGCAATACTTACCTTAACAAGAACTGATGCAGCACAACAGTTTGGTATACATGATTTCAACCAGACGGTAGTAGAGAATTATATGCCTATTGAAGCAACTGCAAAAACTATTTTTTTATGTACATTACTTTTGTGGTTTATTGGAATGTTGGTATTTGCTTTGAATTATCTGTTAAAAAATCAGGTGGGAGTATTGTTAGCAGCAATGATTATATTTGGAGATTTGGCAATATACAATTTCTTTAGTGACAGTTTATATAGATTTTCACCAGTGTCGTTGATGAAATTGTCAGTGATAACAGGAGTGAACCAATGGAATCCTACATTCTTATATGCAACTAGCGTATTAATAGGTGGAAGTTTAATACTTATGGCAATTGTAATGGTTAGTGCAAAATTTACAAAGGGTATAAGCATAGATAACAGGAGGCAACGATAATGAATGAAATGGTAAAAGTGAAAAATGTGACATTAAATATAAAAGATGCATTAATTCTTGACAAAGTTAATTTAAGTGTAGAAAAAGGAAGCATATGTGGTTTGGTAGGAAGAAATGGTTCGGGAAAGACAATGCTGATGAAGTGTATTTGTGGATTTATTCCGGTAACAGAGGGGGAGATTCTAGTGAATAATCAGAAAGTGGGAGTAAAGGATAAGTTTGCAGAAAATCTCGGATTTATTATCGAGACACCGGGATTTATGCCAAATTATACGGCATACAAAAATCTTGAGTTTCTTTCTTCCATTAACTCAAAAGTGAATAAACAAAGAATCAGGGAAGTAATTGAGTTGGTTGGTCTGGATCCTGATAGTAAAAAGAAGGTTGGAAAGTTTTCTCTTGGTATGAACCAGAGGCTTGGATTAGCACAGGCAATTATTGATAATCCGGATTTGTTGATTCTTGATGAACCGTTCAATGGACTTGATAATGATGGAGTAAAACAAATCAGAAAACTGTTACTGACATTAAAAGAACAGGGAAAAACAATTATTATGGCGAGTCATACAAAGGAGGATATAAATATTCTATGTGACAGAGTATGCTTTATGGATAATGGACGTCTGATATTAGGAACTAATAAGGAAAATGAATAAAAACCTAAAATCCTTCCCACAAACACTTGAACTTTTTACATTTTATTATAAAATACCATAAAGTTTTATATTGCCCGCAATGCCTGATAAACAAAGGGATTGCGGGCATTTTTATAACGCAAAATAATGTTTAATAAACTGATATAAAATGCCCTAGGGCTTTCAGGGTGTGCAGGGTTCGAGCCCCTGGAGGCGCACTTGCGGGTACCGTTTCGGACATTAAATTGCCTGGGGTGGTACTTTTTCTTTGTGCGTAAACAATGAGTCACATATAAATAAAAAAAGAATATGCTGTAAGGAAAGCTTGCTTTCACTACAGCATATTCTTTTTTTATTTGATGCGACGAATGTCGCATCAGCGAGATGAAGCAAAGCGTAATCAAGCTGTATGTGACTCATTAAAGTAGTGGGTAAGCGACGAATGCCGCATCAGCGAGATGAAGCAAAGCGAAATCGAGCTGAATGTGACTCATTAAAGCGGTGAGAGTGAGTTAAATGTCGCATCAGCGAGATGAAGCAAAGCGTAATCGAGCTGTATGTGACTCATTAAAGTAGTGAGAGTGAGTTAAATGTCGCATCAGCGAAATGAAGCGAAGCGTAATTGAGCTGTATGTGACTCATTAGAGTAGTTCAAAAACAACAAACAAGTTAGAACCAGATAGTATGGGCATAAAAAAGAAGATTATGAAAATAAAAAAAGACAGTGTGACCGGATTAGAAGGAAAGACTATTGTTTTGGAACAGAGTAAAGAATGATTTGGTCGAGTAAAAATTTCTTTTATATCAAAAACCTGTATGTGTATTCATATATGTGAGACAGTAAAAACTTCTCCTTCATATCTTAGAGACATCTTTGTTACATATTTAACCATGTTGAAATTTATAGGAAAATATGACATACTATCATATAGTAGTTTTTTTGTATTTGCACACAATATGTGTGCAAATGCAGTGCGTTTTAAGTAAAAGCAGACTGCCAATATCATTCCAAAAAATGAGGATGTTATTATGAACATTATGATATGCGATGACCAAAAAAGTGAACTTGAAAATATGGGGCAAATTGTTTCCGAATATGCTCTTACACATTCGGAACTTTCGCTAACCGTGAAATGCTTCTTAAATCCATTCGATATGCTGGATGAGATGGGCAAAAGCGGTGTTCCCGACATTGTACTGTTGGATATTTGTATGCCCGGTATTTTGGGTACTGAGGTTGCACGGGAGATTCTCAGCAAAAGAGAAGGGGATACTGACATTATCTTTCTAACCACAAGCCCCGATTTTGCGGTGGAAGCGTTTGCCCTTCATGCGGGCGATTATCTTACAAAGCCGTACACTAAACAGCGGCTGACGGATGCACTTGACAGGCTGATTGAAAAGAGACGTAACCGTTTATACATTCCTGTTTCGTGCGGAAAGCAAATTCACCGCATAGATTTGTTTAATGTTTTATATGCGGAGGCAAAAAATCACAGTGTGGAAATCCATTTGAAATCCGGGAAGTGTTTGAAAACGCACACGACTCTTACGGAGTTTAAAAATATATTTCAGACGGCAAACGGTTTTGTGGCGGTCGGCGCGTCGTACATAGTCAATCTGCGCTGTGTCCAAAGTCTGCTTGAAACAACCCTTGAAATGTCAAATGGGGATCGCATACCCGTTCCCCGACGGCTGAGGGGAGAACTGAAAAAACAGTATTTTGATTTTTACACAAGGGAGGCAACAGAAAAATGACACGACAGCTTGTGGCGTTAACACTTACAGCCCTGATGCATATTGTTTGCTTTGCTATTATGACCGAACGGAAATATTCTGTAAAAAAAACAGTTTCAATTTATTTCGCATTTTTAACCGTCTTTATCTGTTTTGCAATGCTCGCTTCACGGGTATTGTTTGACATTCATTCTTTTTATGCTACTTCTCTTACGTTTTTAAGTACAATGCTTGTGGCGTTTATTATTTTCATGGTGACGTCGGCAGACCCTGCCTGTAAAAAGGTGTTTTTGTTTCTTAGCTATTCGTCGATGTTCTGCATTTTTTTCTGCATTTCAGCTATGATAAGCAGCGTCTGGTTTAAAGACGACTTCGGTATCGCTGCCGTATATGTGAAAACAATCATAAGAACCCTGCTGTATCTGCCGGTAATATGGTCATATATCGTCTTTTTGCGTCCGGCGATACGTGAGGTTTCGGGTTTAAATAAAAAAATCTGGCACTCTATTTCGCTGGTTTCTGTACAGTTTTTAAGTGTATTTTCTATATTTTGCTTCATTTATACTATGAAAAATGACTTCAGGGCATGGTATAGTCTTTTGTTTGCAGCCACTGTTCTGATTTATTTTTCGGTATTGTGGATTAGTTTTGGTATGATCCGTTATATGATAAAGGAAAGTCGAATGGAGTTGATTGAAGAAAACATGAAGCATCTGCAAGACCGGCTTAAAACTGCAAAAGAAAACGAGATGTCTGCCAAAACCGTCCGGCATGATTTCCGACATCACAACCAAAATATTGCCACAATGATCCAAAAGGGAGAAACCAATGAAGCTCTGCACTACATAGAACAGTACAATGAAAGTCTGGACGCTGCAAGAACGAAAGAATTTTGTTCCCATGTGACGGTAAATGCAATACTTAGCAGTTTTTATATCAAAGCGCAAAATGACGGAATTTGTATTTCAATTGAAGCGGACACGCAGGAAGGCACCAACATTAGTGATATGGATTTTGTCGCTATACTCTCAAATATTTTGGAAAACGCTGTCAATGGCTGCAAGGAATGTGGTGCTCATGGTAAGATAAATGTCAACATCCGAACTGTTTCGGATAAAACGGTTATTGTGTGTAGCAACTCCTGTAAACCGGGGCTTGTTATCGAAAATAATATGATAAAGCATAGGGGAATCGGCATGGAGAGTATGCTGACAGCGGCGAGAAAATACGACGGCGATATAAGTTATCGTTTAGAGAATGATGTACTCACCCTATGTGTTATTCTGAAAAAATGATTTTGAAAACCAATTGCGTTCAAAAAACGACCAATTACGAAGAAAACCATCCGTAAGGATGGTTTTTTGTTATACTTTATTAAATTTAATGTGTCAGGAGGTTAGAATACGAGCGTTTTTAGTAAGAAGAAGCTGACCTTTGGCAAGGCGGTAAAATTTAATTATGAACGGGGGCATGAAAAACTGAAAACAGATCAAAAACTCTTAAAAACATATAAACAGACAGGCTTATGGGAAGGGGAATGGAACGAATTATGAAGGATAAGAAAAAGAGAATAGTAAAACGCCTGGCGGCGGTGACCTTGAGTCTTATTATTGTGCTTTCTCAGATTGGTGGTACAGCACCATGGAACAGCGGATTTGCTGTCCGTGGGGCGGAGGTATCTTCACCTATAGTTTTGAAAAGAATAGACGGCAGCGGAGAAGCCTTCATTTACCACAGCTTTGTGGAAACAAAGTCCTTTACGACAGGTCAGACTTATGCATTTTTAAACGGCATTTTCAATTATGACGATGGTGTGTCCGCGCTTGGAGCAGGAGCAATCTTAAAGGCGACGGATGTGACAAACAGATCCGCCCACTACATAAAAAACAAGTATGGAACAAATGCCGAGGTAAAGGTTTATGTGGACGTAGTTACACCGGGCAAGGATTTTGATAACTGTGTAGTCGGAGGACTTTATGAGGTTCCGAATTCCGGAACTCCTACGGGATACCGTTATTTTTGCGGATATGGCGGAGCACAAAACTGCGGGCCATACTACGCTTATAACTATGAGAAGGAAAGTATTACCTCCGGAGATATATCGGCGTCATTGAATGATATTGAAAAGCAAGGTTCGGGAAATTCAAAGGATTACACAGTAACGATTACATATGACGGAAATAAAAGCAAGATTTTAGACCACGGAAGTTATACAGTTAAGTTTACTACTCCTGACAAGGTAAAATTTGTTGTTTCAGACAGCGAGGGAAATTCCATTACGGCGAATTTTCAATGTCCGCTGGCTGTACGCTATGATGGAAACAACGAAAATGCAGGTAATATTCCTTCCACTCAGGCGACTTGGAAGGGAGAAAGCATCAAAATATCTACCCAAAAACCAACCCGCGCCGGTTATTCGTTTGTAAACTGGAAAGATGCTGAAACCGGCACGACATATGCGGCAGGACAGAGCTTTACTCCTACGAAATCAACGAGGCTTTTAGCTCAGTGGAAAGATAGCCAGGCACCGAATGTTGGCTATACGCCTACTCAGGTTATGACGGGAGACTCCGATGAGGCTGTGAAAGACGCGGTGCGGGCTGCGCTCACTATCACGGATAATGAGCCTGCTTCAGAATGTACGGTTACTGTGACTTTACCAGCAGATTTTACTAAAACACCGGGGAATAAAAATGCTACGGTAAAAGTCACGGATAAGGCAGGAAATACCACTACAAAGATCTGCTCAGTTTACGTTTCTTCTTATGTGGATATTTCGACACCGGTTTTCACGAAAGATACAAAAAATCTCACCTCTACGTTGAACAATCCTGGCACTGATGCAGTTACAGAAAGTGGCTTTGTTTGGGGCGTTATGAACTCACCGAGCCTTACCGTAAATAACGGAAAAGCAACAACGACGACCATAGCAGGTAAGGCGGGAGACAAAATTTCCGTTACGGCGGATAATCTGCAAAAGGGTGTAAAATATTATGCAAGAGCGTATATTACCGCAGGCGGAGTTACTTATTACAGCGAGGAGATCACAATAGGGCTGGGCCTACCCGCATACGGTACTTTTACAATAAAAAACAATGGTAGCAATACCTTTACGGTGACAAGAAGCGGCGGCAGCGAGGGCAGCCAGACTGTCTATTTCCGCACGGTAAATGGTTCGGCGGTAGGCGGCACGCACTTTACACACAAAAATGGCACATTGACCTTTAAAGAAGGAGAAACATCAAAAACCATAACAATAAGCGAAAAGACAACAAACGCACCGTATAGTGGCAAGCCAGCCACCGCTTATAGTAACGCAGACCGTACCTATTCGGTGGAAATCTACCGCATAACGGGTGGCGGAGCCCTTGGAAGTCCTGCAAATGCAACGAGGACATTGAAAAAAGTTAGCGGATATACGGTGGACAGAACTGTGTACAATGAGACGGAAAGAGCCGTAACCATTACAGACAGCAACAAGTGGGTTGCTGACCAGTCAGGTACAGGAGACTGGAAAATATATTTTCAAAATAGCAGAGGAAAAAATACCAATCAGATAAATTTCAATGTAAACAAAGCCATTGACTCATCCTATTTAAAGGCGACGGCATCCGGATTTTATTACAGAGCATACTTTAATTTTAAAGAAAAAGAAAATGGATACCAGCTTGCGTGGATGGGAAATCACGCCCCGAATAGTTATGGTCCTTCTACGATCAGAAGCAAGTCGGCAATACCGATAGACGACAGCAAGTTTGGCAGTGCTTACTTTACCGCCACATGGGAGACGGGTTCAGGTACAACTAAGCCTGATGGCGCATTGAATCTTCCGGCTATGACCGGAACACAGATTTCTGCGGTAAACGGAACGAATGCAGCAAGCGGTAGAAGAGTCGAAAACAACAAATACATATTGTTTGACATTAACGATACCGCTCATGTCTGGTTCTCGTCAGCCGGTAGCGGCGAAGATATCTGGTACATGAACAGCTATAACGATTACACTATGATTTACGACCCTATTGAACCCCAGCTTGTGGCAGTTGCTCCTATGGCAGGAGGTACTTACAAGATTGGAGATTCATTTATAGTTTCGTTAATTTTTGACGAAATTGTAGATAGCACGAACAGTGGCACTCTTTCAAGGGTTAAGGTGAACACATCATGGGGAACGGCCTCTTATGTTGGAGGAGCGAATACAAACGTTCTCTATTTTAAGGGGACTGTAGCGAATAACGCAAGTGGAAAACTTACTGTAAACGGATTTACAAATCCAAGTTATATCAAGGATATGTGCGACGTTACAACTACAAAGGCGACAACAAGCGGCACGGGTACCACAACTGCAACCGTTGACACATCCGTTCCGAAATTCACCGTTACGGGAAACGGAATTACCAATGGCACGGGCAAAGCAACGATTAAAGTTGATGCGGATAAGACAAAAACCACGGGAATGAGTTACGCATGGTCGGATTCAACGACTGCACCGACAACAGGTTGGGTGGAACTTTCATCATCAGAGCTTACCACCGCAAAAAAATCAGGGCTTTCGCTATCCATTCGTAAAGAACCGGGTAGTGGCACAAGCAATGGCAAGTGGTATCTTCATGTAAAAGCAGTTTATGCTACAACGGGAGCTTCGGATTACAAAAACGTTTGTCTTGATTTCGGCACGGCGTCAACCCCCGCAACGGGAAGCACACCACCAACGCTCACTGTTACGGCTAATAATACGAATTGGGCTACAAGCAGAAGCATAAAAATTTCGACAACCGGTGCAGAAACTCTGAAATACCGCAAGTCGGATGCAACCACGTGGACAACATTAAGTTCAACTGCAACAAGAGTTACAGTTACAAATAACGGTTATTATACATTCCTATTGACAGCGGGAGATGTTACTGTTTCCGAAACTGTTCAGGTTGAAAAAATTGATCGGGAAGCCCCTACGGCTTCTGTCGGAGAGTTGACAAGCGGAACCGTTGAATCACCAAAAAGTGGTGTTTATACAAAAATTGTTTTACCTATAACCTATGCCGATGCACATTCGGGAGTAAAAACCGTGCAATACAGTTGGACGAACAGCACTGTAACACCGACTTCGTGGAGTACACTTCGGACAGGTGCAAAAACAGTTGCTTATACGGCGACCGAAAGTGTGCTGACAACTAAATATCTGCATATTAAGGTTTTTGATAATCTTAGTCACACTTGCACAGCCTATTCGCAGGCTTATACGGTGATTTCCCAAACGGCGGTTAAGAATCATGCACCGACGATTACCATAGAAGGTGCACCGACAGCATGGACAAACGATATGGCAATATTAACCTGGAGGCTTTCAAATTACACCGGAAAAAATTACGAAGTTATTTTACCGGATGGCAAAACAAGCATAGAGCCAAATGGTCAGGTCTGGGCAAGGCAGAATGGCGACTATACGGTGACTGTCCGAGATCTTGACTACGGCGGAAAGAACAGTGCAACTATAAAGGTTGATAAACTTGACTTTGACCCACCGACTGTAACCGTAAGCGGTGGTTCAAACAGCTGGTCGAAAGATGATCAGGTCATTACTATAACCGCAAGCGATAGTCAAAGTGGCGTTGGCAAAAAATGGTACAAAGTAGTTTCAAATACCGAGGAAATTCCAACCGAGGGTCTGACGAAGCTTACCGGGAATACAATTACCGTAAGTGATGAAGGTAAGTATTACATTTATTACAAGATTTACGATAATGCAGGGGACACGGAGACAGGCAGAGAAGCCAATAAAACAGAGGGCTTTAAGCTTGTTCAAATAGACAAGACCACTCCTGAAATTACCTTTGGTGAGTATTCCGCAGGATCGGGAATGACTGTGACTGTAAAGGACGGTGAGGATGGTACAGGTTTGTCGGGGCTTGCTTCGGTTACATATAAGATAGAAAACAGCGAGGAAACTCTGAAAACAGAAAACATTTCGGTAAGTGGGAAAACCAATGTTAGCTTTACACTGACGGAAATCCCCGCAGGAGATATAAGGATAACTGTAACAGCCGTTGATAATGCGGGAAACAGTTTTGTAAGTTATAAGGACATTCATGTTGACATTGTCAGCGTGGATATCACATGGGGAGACATGGAATTTACTTACTCGGATGGAACATGGAACGCAGAAACTCATACCTACGAGGGTGTCGGCTGGAGTCCGGATAAAACGGATGGAAATAAAATTACCGTACAAAACAGTGGTGATGTTGAGGTCAGCGTATCCTATCGATACACGCAGACAAAGAGTCAGGTGTCCGGTGGCTTTACCGATGGGGAAGCAGTTATTACCGCACCGGTTGTCCTTCCGGCAGCAGAAAAGAAATCTGCGTGGTTGAGTTTAAACGGAAAACCGACAGAATCAATGGAAAAATCGGTACTTGGTTCGGTAACAGTAACAGTTGGAGGTGATTAAGTATGACCGATGACAAGAAAGAAAACAAAAAAAAGTGGCTACTACTTTTGCTTTTGCTACTTATTACAATTGCCGCGGTGGGATTAAGCGTTTGGGCGATATGGTTTCGTGATGGTGATGCCATCCTTGCTCCAGATTATGCACCACAGCAGGTTGAGGAAAACGCCGAACCAATCGGTGACGATGGGGAGGAAAAACTCTCACAGCCAGAGGGCGGCGGAGCAGTAGGTCTTACCTATGCAAAAGAGGTAGATATCAGCCTTTCGGATAAGAAGGCAACACTTTTGTTTGCCAATCCGACAAAATCCAATCAGGATATGGTACTTCAGCTTGTAATAGATGACGTTGTTATCCTGCAATCGGGTAGATTGGAGCCTGGCAACAGGGTTTCCACACTGAACCTTTTGGACGGTGCCGAAAAGAAGATTGCTGCAGGAGGCTATGACGGAAAAATCGTTGTCCTGTATTATGACCGCACAAGCGGAGAAAAAGCTATGGTCAATACGGAAATTCCCGTAAATGTAACGGTGACGGAGTAGTACTTTTTCGCCTGCAAGGGCGTGAAATATATAAACATAAAGAAAGGAATTTTTAATATGAAAAAATTATTTGTTATGCTTTTAACTCTTACGATTTTGGCAGTACCGGTTACCGCCTATGGGGGAGAAGATACCATAGGCAAAAACGAAAACCGAAGCATTGATGTGCAGGCAAAGTATGCAAACGGTACGGACACACCAGATGTTTACAGTGTAAACGTTGCATGGGGAGCAATGCAATTTACCTATTCTGCCGCAGGTACCAGAGTGTGGGATCCTTCTAAACATCAATATACCGACAACATCACAACAAATTGGACTGCAGACGGAGATACGGTCACCGTAACTAATCATTCCAACAAGGATGTGAATGTGAGTTTTGCTTATGCAAAAGCTTCCGGTTTTGAAGACGTAAACGGTGCATTCAGTGTGGAGTCTAAAACGCTGAACGCAGGTACTGTAGATGATGTGGCGGGGGCTGACGGCGTAAGTACTAAACTAACGCTTTCCGGAACCCTTGCAAGTAATATTACCAATTTTACAAAAGTCGGTTCTATTACAGTTTCCCTGAATTAATTTGTATTTTATATCAGAAAGGAATATAGAGAAATGAAAAAAATATTTGCAATTATTATTTCTTTGGCGCTACTTTCTACGGCGTCTGTAACTGCCTTTGCGGCAAGTCCTATCACATCTAAAGATGGAAGTGACTCCGCAGTGGTTAAGGGTACTTATGTTGCGGGCGATGCTTCAGCAACAGTTTACAGTGTAGATATTGCCTGGGGAAGTATGGAATTTACTTATACAGACGCTTCAAAAGGAACATGGAATCCGGATACGCACGGCTATGACGGTGCCAAGGCTGCTACATGGAGTTGCGCGACAGACGCAAACAAAATCGAAGTCACAAATCATTCTAATGCCAATGTAACTGCACAGCTCAGCTATGCACCTGAGTCAGGATACAACGGAATTAGCGGAAGTTTCTCTGATGGTGGGACACTGAATCTCAATAGCGCTGTAGATACTAGATATTCAGCCGCACCTTCGGGTAGCGCAACTCTCAGCCTGACCGGAGATCTTGCTTCCGATACTTCTGCAAAAACAAAAATCGGTGTAGTAACAGTGACCCTCGTAAACGAATAATATCATCGGAATTTAGGATGCGTGCTAACATGCAGCCTGTGTTATGATGGAGATTATCCCTGATTTCTGCTTATCAAGATAATGGGGAGAGGATATGAGGGATGGTAAAAAATGTACAGGAGTCTAAAAATATGAAGTGTAAAGCCATTTATTTCTCTGCTGCCATTTGCTTTCTTGCTGTTCTCGGAATGGTCCTGTCTTTTGTTCTGACAGGTGGAAGAACTGAGCAACCAAAGTTTACACCGCCGCCATTTGAGAAAACAGCACAAAGTGGTATGCCAGATGTGGCGGACGAAAGCTGGACGCAGATTTATAAGGATGGAATGAATTTCTCAACCCATGTATGCGGCAAAGTCGTTTTGAATGGTAACTCCGCGGATGTGTACTTAACCAATGATGAAGGCAACAAGGTCTGGTTAAAGTTGCGCATTCTTGATGAAGAGGACAATATTCTTGCCGAAACAGGACTTTTAAAGCCGAATGAATATGTCAAGACGGTTACATTTGACAAAATTCCTAAAAGCGGAGCAAACATAAAACTTAAAATAATGGCGTACGAGCCGGATACTTATTATAGCGCCGGAGCTGTAACGCTGAATACCACTGTGGGAGGATGAAAATATGAAAAAAACAGCTGTTCTCATTGCCAGCGTTATATTGTCCATTTTTTGTTCTTTGCCGGTTTTCGCCACCGGGAACAATCTGCCGGAAGAAAAGACGATCGGCGTGTTTGCAAAAGCGGTTTATACGCTTCCTGATGGCTGTTACGGTGCAAAAAAAGACAATGACGGACATTATGTTGTAGAATTACCTGACGGCATTAAGATTACATTGACATCGAAATCCGATGTTACTTCCTTACGAATGGTGATTTTTCCAATTACCAAACAGGATAAACGGGCTTATCAGTGGATTTCAGACTGTACAACTAATCTCGGAACCAATATTTTGTTTTATGAAATTTATTTTATAGATGAGTACGGAACTCGTGTTGACGTGAAGAAGACGCTTCAGGTGAACCTTACCTTGCCAAAGGGTTATGGTGTGCCTAAAGTAGCTAAGATTTCCACAAACGGAAGTCTATCACAGCTTGTTTCAAAAAGCGATAGCAATAAAATATCCTTTACCATTGATAAAGGAGGATACTATGCCGTTGTATCAGCTAGGGCTGGTAGTACCGTTACACATATTTTTCCTAAAACCGGCGAAAAAAGCATGATAAATATTTGGATTGCTTTGTTTTTTGTCTCCGGAATAGGCGTAGCGGGAACCGCAGTCTATGGAAGAAAGAAAAAATATTCTGCAAAATAATGTGGGTATAATACCAAGCCGCAGCGAAAATGAAATTCGCTGCGGCTTGTTTTTATACGTATATAATTTCAGTGGCTACAATTTCGGTCGTGTTATTTCGTAAGTTGTTCATTCTGTCTGATAACACATTTGTGTTAACTCATCAAACGTTTATGTAAAATTTATTGAATAAAATAATGATAGAGTATATAATCAGCAAAGCTTCGAAGCTTGAAGCTTTGAAAAAATACAAAACAGAGGAGGACAATTATATTAGAACTGGAAAACATATTAAGATAATAGTATTGTTGTTGATATTTTTTTAGGGATGATACTTTGCATTAAATATAGAAGATTGTATAAAATAATAGATTTTAATTAGAAATTAGAGTAGAAAATTGAAAGAGGTTTCTTTTACAATATAATTTTTTGTTATTAGCCAGCATTTTAATGTGCTGGCTTTTATATTGCTTAAATTTTAAAAATCAACATGGTTAATAATGATTACATTAGAGATATAAATCATGTTAACAAGGTTAAAAATTTATTGTAAATAAATTCAATAACCGAATTTCTATAAACGAACTTTTGTACAACACAGGCTCCGACAACAAAAATCTTGTACACAAATTTTTCCACTTTTTAAAAAATATTATGTTTTGTTACTAAATTCCTTTAACAGGTTATAACACTTGAACTGCCGATGAATAAAGGGATTGCGATACATTATATAACAATCTTTGAACTTAAATAAAACCTGATAAAATCCACCAATGGTCACAGCCTATTGCAATAGAAGAAAGTGGATTTGAAAGCGATTCTTCTATAAGTGCTGAGAATGATTTTAGCGATGATAAAAAAGTATCTACACATAAAAGCTTGTTTGCAATAGATTTGTTAGGAGATTTTATAGTGCTAAATATACCAACTATTTTATGTACATTGGATATTGCAAAGAAAAAGAGAAATTAATTGGGGGCGAAACGTTCTCGCAAATATATATGTAAAGTAATAAGTTAATAGATATTGAGTAAACAACATTAGTTATCAATAAGTATTAACTTATTATTTTTATGTTGATAATATACCGCAATCACGGTATACTAATTTCTATAGAAAACAATGAGGTGACAGGTTATGCTTAAAGAATATTTGCAGAAAAATAACATATCAGTGTATAAGCTTTCTAAAAAAAGTGATGTGCCCTATAGCACATTAAATGATTTGGTTAATTTGAAATTGCCTGTTGAAAACATACGTGCAGGACAGCTTAAAAGTATAGCAGATGCATTGGATGTTGAAATGGACGAATTATATAATTTATGTATATATAGAAAAAAAGTTTTTTCAGAGAGATATAATGTATATGGCGATGTGCTTATAAGACAGAAATCATTTTATATAGTTTTTTGCCAATCTGGGAAAAAATATACTAGAGAAGTTATGCCTGTAAAACATGAATCCACATTATATATTGATATACTTGCTCAATGGAAATTGGATGAAGAGTTAAGCAAGTTGGAATTGGAGGCTGCATATGAATCCTTACATTTTTAAAAGAAAAGATGAACCTATTGCAATAATAAATTTGACTGAGGATGGTTCAATAGTAAATTACAAACTTAATTCAAAAAATGAAGAATTGGCACCATTGCACACAGAAGGTAGTACTAATTGGCTAAAGGAGTGGTGGAAACGTAGAGCAGTTCCTATTGAACAGGGACATATAAAGACAATGCTGGAAAAGAAAGGTTTGTTAAGTCCGGAAGATTTTTTGGTGAAGAATTTGGGATTGTCATTAACAGATTATTATTGGATTTCTCCAGTGGATTCAGGCCTTAAATGGAAAGATGTAAATCTGTTTGTAAATGAATTTTATGATGATATTAATATTGCAGGAGAAACTCAAAGAGATTCGCATATTGTTCCACATTATACACCTAATAGTTCTTTGCAGGGAACTTTAGGAAAATGTTGGACTATTCGTAACGGAAAAAGAGGAATGATAAAGGGGAACAGAGATTATTTTTCTGCTGAAAGTTTTAATGAGGTTTTTGCAACAAAGATGCATGAATTGCAGCAGTTTGATAATTATACTCCATATAAATTAATCGAAATACATGGGCAGGAATATCAGTATGGTTGTTTTTCAGAACTTTTTACGTCAGAAAGTCTTGAACTTATTAGTGCATACGATGTTGTAGCATCAAAAAAACAACCTCAAAATATTAATTCATACGAGCATTTTATTAAAGTGTGCGGAATGTATGGACTGGATGAATCTGTTCTTCGACCTTTTTTGGAATATCAAATTATGACTGACTTTATAATATCAGGACGAGATAGACATTTGGCTAATATATCAGTGCTAAGGGATGCCAATACTTTGGAATTTGTAAAACCTGCACCTATATATGACAGCGGTAAATCTTTATTTGTAAATGATAGCGTACCTGCGAATAATAAAGATATGCTTAAAATTGCAACAGAAAGTTTTCAAAATACAGAACTTAAGCTTTTAGGATTAGTAAAAGATAGAAGTTTAGTAGATGTTGATAAATTACCATCGGCTGAATTTATCAGAGAATTATATGAATTGGATTCTAATATTAGTGAAAATCGTATTGAAGAAATCATGCGTGGATACGAAATGAAGATTGATTTGTTTAGCAGATGGCAAAAAGGTGAAGATTTAAAAAAGATAGTGGTTAATTTTAAGAGTAAGCCAAGTAATAAAAATATGAAAGATATATTTGTGGAATAAAACAAAAAAGGATTGTCGCATTGGTAATAAATTTACAAAAGCGACAGTCCTTTTATTATTTTCGTTTACTAATTAACTTTATAATAAAGTGTTATGGCATCTTTCTGGCACACGGCATCAAGTGTGTATGCCTTTGATTTCCACCATGATTCTTTTGAGCCGTCAGACCAGCTTCTTGAGAATGAAGCCTGTCCGTATGTGTTTGTAAGCGTGTTGATCATGTTGTTGTACTGGTCCATCCCCACTTCGCCATACTGAACTCTTATTTCTGTTAATTCTTTATTCTTAAATACGTATACAAGCATACACGCGTTAGAATCAGTGTTAACAGGAATTCCAAGGACTGCTGGGGATTTTTCACCGTTGAACTTGTAAGTCAGGTAAGTGTATGTATCACCCTTGTCACTTGAATCTGCTGAAGCTTCGCTTGGATTGTCCAGTGTTATGCTACGTTTTGATTCAAACTTTTTAACCTGGTTAATGTTTTTGTCAAAGATTGAATCTTTGGCAGTAGCTTTCTTAGAAGAATCTCCAAAGAAGTTTACATAATTATCAATTGTTTCGTCTTCGCCAATTTCTCCGTCTAATGAGCCATTTGTTTCAACTACGCTTAAAGCGGTTGTGCCCGCATTGTTATTTGCAACAGCACCGGCGTTGTTAGTGTCATTTTTTGAACTATTGTTTTTGCTGAAAATGAAAACAGCAATGCCTATAACTACCACCACGGTAAAAATAAGAATGTATAAAGCATTGTTATCTTTAGCAGTGCCGGGAGTCTTGTTTTTTCTCTCGCTCATAAAAAACCTCCATATTTGTGTTGAAACAATTTTATCACAAATAACAGCTAATATAAAGACAATAAAGTTACAAAAAGTAAAAAATGTGGTATCATCGTATTGAATTATACAAAAGAAAAAACAGGAAGGGATGTAAACATGAAGAAACTTTTAGCTATTGGAGAAGCATTAATAGATTTTATTCCCCGGAATACAGGAGTTCCAATTAAACAGGTGGAATCTTTTAAGCCGGCTGTAGGTGGAGCACCTGCCAATGTTTGTGGAGCATTTACTAAACTTGGAGGAGAGTCTAAGTTAATAACTCAGTTAGGTAATGATCCTTTTGGTGACAAAATTGTTGATGAATTTGAATATTATGGCATTGGATGTGAATATGTTTCAAGAATTAATGATGCCAATACTTCATTAGCTTTTGTTGCGTTAAAAGATGATGGTAACAGAGAGTTTTCTTTCTACAGAAAACCAGGTGCAGATATGCTTCTTAAGCCTGAAACAATAAAAGAAGATTGGTTTAAGGATGCTTTCGCATTACATTTTTGTTCAGTGTCAATTGGAGATTTTCCAATGAAGGATGCTCATGAGAAAGCGATTGAATATGCTGCAAACAGTGGAGCAATTATTAGTTTTGATCCTAATGTAAGATTGGCACTTTGGGATGACATTGATTTACTTAGAAAGAGAATTAATGAATTTATTCCGAAGGCAGATATTGTTAAGATTTCTGATGAGGAACTTGAATTTATTACAGGAAAAGATAGCATTGAAGATGCTTTGCCACAGTTATTTACAGGCAGAGTTAAATTAGTTATTTATACTAAAGGTTCTGAAGGGGCAGAGGCATATACTAAGAGTGTAAGTGCAAGTGCACCGGCAGAAAAGGTTAATGCAATAGACACAACAGGTGCCGGAGATGCCTTTATTGGTTCATTATTATATCAGTTGGCAGAAGACGGTGTTACAACAGACAGCATTGCTGATTTGACAGAAGATAAATTAGAAGAATACTTAAAGAAATCTAATGGTTATTGCGCAAAAAGTGTACTGGAAAACGGAGCAATTGCATCTTATCCAACATCACTTTAATGTGTGCAATTTACACAAAAAACATTTAGTTTCGGATAATAAAAAATGAATATTGAATAACTGAATATTATTTGTTATAATGTAGACGTAGTACCTAATACTTAAATCTTTTAATTTTAATTAAAAGATGAGTCTCTCCTAAGACTCACAAGTATACTAACATATTTTTCAGTCCGGAACGGTTAATGGCAAGGGGGCCTTAACCGTTCTTTACGTTATATGGAGGAATTATGAAGACAGGTTGGTTAATAGTAAACGGATATTTGGAAAGTGAAAAGTTTGATGAAATATATAACTGGTTAATTGAAGCAGCAGAAAAGAGAGATTGCAAGTTAAGAAAGCTTCCAAACGACCAGGTTGATTCAGTATTGAAAATTAGTTCTGGCAGCACGAACTGGAAGCAGAAGCCTGATTTTGTGTTATTTTGGGATAAGGATGTTAAGCTTGCAAAAACTTTAGAGGCAGAAGGTTTCAAAGTGTTTAACAGTGCAGAGGCAATAGAAACATGTGATGATAAAGCACTTACTTTTATTAAATTAAAGAACACGGATATTAAGATGCCTGCAACTTATATGGCACCAATGACTTTCGATAAGGAATATAAAGATTATACATTTGTGCTTCAAATTGAAGGCAGCCTTGGATATCCAATGGTAATTAAGGAGAACAAAGGCTCTTTCGGTGAACAGGTTTACCTTGTTAATAATTATTATGAAGCTGTTGAAAAAATAAAAGCTATAGGTCATTGTGATTTTATAATGCAGGAGTACATTGAAAGTTCAAAAGGCAGGGATGTGCGAATCCATATTGTGGGAGACAAGATAGTTACTGCAATGGAACGTGTTAACGAAGATGACTTCCGCGCCAACATTACAAATGGCGGAAAGATGAAGAAATACACGCCTACAGAGGAACAGTGTGAAATGGCACTTAAGGTCTGCAGAGAGTTAAAGCTTGATTTTGCCGGAGTGGACATTATGTTTGGAAAGCAGGGTGAACCTGTATTGTGCGAAGTTAATTCTAATGCACATTTTAAGAACATATATGACTGCACGGGAGTAAATGTGGCAGATGAAATTATGGAGTATATACTTAATAAAGTTTAGATAACACAGAAAATATCTGTCAGGCATATAATCTGATGACAAATTACGAAAAGCTTTATGAAAAACGAAAGAAATTCTAAAGATAGGGTAAAGAAAAAGTTAATTGTTGAAAATTGTATTGAAAATAAAAATATATGATGATATGATGTGTAGGAAAGAAAAAACGACAATATTGTATCACAATCAGACATTCAATACAGTTAATGACAAGATAAAGGGGTAAGAGTATGAATATATTAGAAAATATTAAATATTATGCAGCAACCAGTGAATCTAGGATTGCTATTAAAAGTGGAGATAGTGTTCTAACTTATAAACAGTTGGAGGAATATTCTAACAGGCTTGCTGCGTGGATTAATAGGAACCTTAGTAGCAACAAGGTTCCTATTGTTGTATATGGGCATAAGAATCCATATATGGTTGTGTGCTTTTTAGCGTGCGTTAAGTCAGGAAGGGCTTATTGTCCACAGGACATATCCATACCGGATACAAGAGTTATGGATACGGCAGAGTGTGTTAATCCTGAAGTGATTTTTAAAGTAGAAGGCGATATGGATTTTGATGGCTATAATGTGAAAAATCTTGACAGCATTAAAAAGATAATAGAAGAGGAACAGGAAGAATATTGTCCGGAATGGGCTACTAAACCGGAAGATATATACTATATTCTGTTTACGTCAGGAAGCACAGGAAAGCCGAAAGGAGTAAAGATTACTTTTGACTGTTTAAACAATTATTTGGATTGGTCAGTTAATTTGGGAAGTTCAAAGCAGGACAAGGAAGGAAAGAATTTTGTCAATCAGGCACCATTTTCTTTTGATTTGTCGGTGATGGATTTGTATACAAGTCTTGCCTGTGGTGGAACACTTCACACAATGACGAAGAAGATGCAGGAAGATTACAATGCTATGTTTGAACACTTTAAACAGTCAGACATTAATGTGTGGGTATCAACACCGTCTTTTGCAGATATGTGTTTGTCAGACAGAAAGTTTTCAGGAGAGTTAATTCCTAATTTGGAAGTATTTCTTTTTTGCGGTGAGGTACTTACAACGGCAACAGTTTCAAAGCTTCACCAGAGATTTCCGAAAGCTAAGGTTATTAATACATATGGACCAACAGAGTCTACAGTTGCAGTAACAGATGTTGAGATTACACCTGAACTACTTGAAAACATAATGAGTCAGGGCAAGTCATTGCCTGTTGGACACGAGAAAAAAGGAACAATTATTGAAATTCACGGTGAGCAGGGTGAAATATTAGAAGAAGGACAACAGGGTGAAATTATTATAATCGGTGACACGGTAAGTACCGGATATTATAAAAGAGATGATTTAACAAAGAAGGCATTCTTTCAGTGTGAACGTAATGGAATAAAATACAGAGCATACCATACAGGAGATGCAGGCTATCTAAAAGAGGGGCAACTTTTCTATAACGGACGAATTGACTTACAGGTTAAACTTCACGGCTACCGTATTGAAGTGGAGGATATTGAAAATAATATGCTAAGGCTTCCGCAAATAAGTCACGCGGTTGTTTTACCAAATATGAAAGACGGAAAGGTGAAAAGTCTTACAGCTTTTGTGACAGGTGATAAAGGTGAAAAGTCTGATTTGGAATTTAGCAGACAAATAAAGACGGAACTTAAGGAAATAATTCCGGCGTATATGGTGCCTAAAAAGATAAAATATGTTGATAACATTCCTATGAATAGCAATGGAAAGGCAGACCGAAAATATTTAGGAGGATTGTTGTAATGAGCTTTTTTTCAGGAGAATATTTTTTTACGGTACTTATATTGGTTCTGGCAGGTGCTCTTATACTTGGTGTTTTGGAAAAACCTCTTAAATGGTACAACATAACAGTTTCCATATTAGTTATAGTTCTTGTTTTAGGTGGTGAACCTGTTAAAATTGTATATTTCCTTGCATATTTTGCAATAGAGCTTGCAATTGTAAAAATATATGAATGGCTTAGAAGGACTAAGGGAAGGCAATTATGGATATACAGGCTTTTTGTTTTATTTTCAATAACACCATTAATATTCTGTAAGCTGTGCGAACTTGAAACATTTAAAAATATGGGATGGTTCCAGTTTATAGGAATATCATATTTAACCTTTAGAGTGGTACAGATTATTATTGAAATGTACGACGGGGTTATTGAGAGCATAAGTCCTTCTGATTTTGCAGAGTTTCTAATATTCTTCCCGACTTTCAGTTGTGGACCGATAGACAGAAGCCGAAGATTTATGGCTGATTCAGGGAAGGCTTATAAGAGAAGTGAATACTTAGAACTTTTCGGAACGGGGATTGAAAAGATGGCATGGGGGTTGTTGTATAAATTTGTTCTTGCAAACCTTGCTTATAAAGTTATGAGTCTTGTAATGGCAAAAACAGTATTGCAGGTTTTGGCATATTCTTATGCATATGGAATATATATGTTCTTTGACTTTGCAGGATACAGTCTTATGGCGATTGGAACCGGATACATGCTTGGCATAAAAGTTCCGGAAAACTTTAACAAACCTTTTATCAGCACTGATATGAAAGACTTCTGGGCAAGATGGCACATATCGTTATCAGAATGGTTTAGGGATTTTATCTTTACCAGATTTATAATGTCCTCAATGAAGAAGAAAAGGTTTAAGACACGACTTACAACAGCATCAGTTGGTTTCATTATCAATATGTTTGTAATGGGAATCTGGCACGGACTTGCAATACAGTATCTGGTGTATGGTCTGTATCACGGTGTGTTGCTAGCGTTAACTGAAATATACCAGAAGAAGTCCAAATTCTATAAGAAAAATAAGAAAAAAAGATGGTATAAAATTGTATCATGGGCAATAACAATGAATTTTGTAATGTTTGGTTTTCTGATATTCTCAGGACATATCATATAAGATTGTAGTGCAAAAGGCATTATCTCGCCGGTGCTTGCATAATGGTGAGATAATGTAACCAAAATAAATAATTAAATGCGTAAATGAAAAGGAGATACTAAAAATGGAAGAGAAGATTTTAGATTTATTAGAAGAAATTTGTGAGGATGATATTATTAGAGAAGAAAGAGACATGGACCTTTTTGAAGAAGATATTTTGGATTCATTAGGGTTTGCAGAACTTTTGACAAGAATTGAAGAGGAAACAGGAGTTATTATTTCACCTTCAGAAGTTGTTAGAGATGACATTAATACGGTTAACAAGATTTTGGAATTAGTTAAAAGCAAAAAACAGGGGTAATAAATCAGATGAAAAACATAAAAGCAATACTTATAGCATTTCTTATGTTTGCGGTTACGGTTACAGCAGTTAAATTTGTAGCTACTAAAGAAATGCCAAAGTATAGTGTAAAGTATGGAACATGGATTGATCCGTCTAAATTTTCAAGTAATAAGGGCTTGAAAAATTTGCTAAAGGATAAAAATTCAATTGCAGTATTTGGCTCTTCTGAGCTGAAGCATTGCCAGAACTCAGGATTTCACGGCAATACTATTTTTCAGAATACTGATATGAAGCCTGTTTTTATAGGAAAAGGTGGCTATCAGAGTTTGTATCATGCCATTGCAGTTGGAAGTATAGGAGAAACATTAAAGGGAAGAAAGATTGTCATAAGTGTGTCGCCACAGTGGTTTAAAAATACTGGTGTTAAAGAGGACGCATTTGGAGCAACTTATTCGGAAAGCAATTTTATTGAGTTTCTAAAAAATAAAGACATTAGCGATAGCGCTAAGGATTATGTTATAAGCAGAGCCATTGACCTTACAAAAAACAATCCTACAATGTGTAATAGAATAAAGGATGATGTAAGATGGTATAGGGATAACAGTAAGAATCCGTGGGATATTTTTAGAAAAAGTATTCACACAAGGCTGGTGGAAGACAAAGCGGACATTAAGCTTTTCTTTAATATATGGAAGTCAGGTATGCTGGGTAAAAGTAGTGACGAAAAAGCAGACGGTACTACAAACAAAAAGATTAAATGGAAAAAGTATTATAAGAAAGCCGAGAAAAAGGGCATAAAGAAAGCATCAAAAAACCAAATGGGTATGCTTGATAATGTTTATAATAAAAAATACAAAAAACTTGTAGATCAAAACATAAGATGGAAACCTACTTACACAGAAAAATCCGTTGAAGGAAAGGATTTGGCTTGCCTGCTTCAAATCTGCAAAGAGGAAAATCTACAGGTTATGGTGGTTCTTCAGCCTTTTAACGGTTTGTATAATGACTATATCAGATGGCCTAAGAAAAAGCGAAATGCAATTTATAATAAAATCAGAAAAATAGCAAAAGAGTATGATGTACAGCTTGCCGACATGACTGACGGAGAATATGAAAAATATTACTTTGAAGACGAAAGTCATCTGGCATTGAAAGGACTGGTAACGTTTAATGAAAAAATTTATGATTTTTATAAACAACCTTCGAAATAGCGAAAAAGCAATGTTTATAGGGAAAATTTTTCTTTTTTATGGTATATTTATGGTGTTGTGGCTATATTTCATTCTGTCAAAGGATTCGGCAGCACCAACATTTATATATGAAGAGTTTTAAAATATAGCCCGATGTATGATTGTTAGCAGATGACAATTATGCAGACTATCAAAAAGATGGAGATTAGGTATGATAGGGTGGCTAATATATTCGGCTGTAGATGTTGAAAAAAATAAATATTATATTCAAATGTATAAGGACAAGTTTAAAGAACATTTCATAGAGATTAAGCTTGTAATTGTGGAAGAACTTGAAAACATGGAGCAATACGTGAAATGTAATAAGGTTGATTTTGCAATTAACAGAAGTAGAAATCACATTATGGGAGAACTCTTGGAACAAAAAGGAGTGAGAGTCTTTAACAGCAGTTCAGTTACAAGAATAGCTAATAATAAAGGAATCACGTATGAGTTTTTGAAAGATGTGGTTCCTTTTTTGGCAGTTAAATATGGAAATGAAATAATAGAGAGCAAAATAGAAAATAAAGGATTTGAATATCCTTATGTAATAAAAAGTTGCAGTGGTCATGGCGGAAGTCAGGTATTTCTTGTAAATAACAGAAAGGAAGAAGAACAGGCTGTTAAGGCAATGAACGGTCAGGAATATGTTGTGCAGCAGTGCTGCTCTGATCTTGGTCGTGATGTCAGGGTATACATAATAGGAAATAAAATTATTAAGGCAGTTCTTAGAACTTCAACGGAAAGCTTTAAAAGTAACTATAGTTTAGGGGGAAAGGTTCAGGAATATACCCTTAATAATGAAGAAAAAGCAATGGTGGAGAGAATAGTAGATAAGTTGCCACTGGACTATGCAGGAATAGATTTTACTTTCCACAATGGCAAGGCGGTTTTTAACGAAATCGAAGATGCAGTTGGGGCAAGAATGCTATATCAGGTGTCGGATATTGATATTGTGGAAATGTATATTAAGTATATTTTAGAAAAATTGAGCAAAGAATGATAAAAACACTAAAACTTTGTAAAAGAAAGAAAATATGTTATACTTAATGAAGTTTATATAAAGAAATTTTATACAGTATGTAAGGAGAACAAGATTATGATATTTGGAGCAGTTTTAGCAGGTGGAATTGGTAGCAGAATGGGAAATGTAGAGAAGCCAAAACAGTATCTTAACATTGCAGGAAAGCCTATTATCATTCATACATTAGAAAAATTTTATGTAAATGATAAATTCGAAAAGATTATTGTTTTGTGTCCTAACCAGTGGGTTAATCACACAGAAAACTTAATTAAGAAATATATTGGCGAGAATGACAAGATAGTTGTAATCAGTGGTGGTTCCACAAGAAATGAAACTATTATGAATGCAATTGCATACATTGAAGAACACTATACAATAGACGATGATTCTGTTATTGTCACACATGATTCAGTAAGACCATTTGTAACACATAGAATTATTGAAGAAAATATTAAATATGCTCAGGAATATGGTGCATGTGATACTGTAGTTCCTGCAACAGATACAATTGTAAAGAGTATGGATAACGAAATTATATCAGAAATTCCTGACAGAAGTAAAATGTATCAGGGACAGACACCACAGTCATTTAAGATTAAAAAATTAAAATCATTATATGAAGGTTTAAGCGAAGAAGAAAAAACAATTCTTACGGACGCAGCAAAGATTTTTGTTATAAAGGGTGAAAAAGTTCATTTGGTAGAAGGGGAAGTTTCTAACACAAAAATTACTTATCCATATGATTTACGTGTGGCTGAAACATTAATAAGCGAGAAATAATACTCGTGGAAGTTTGTCGGAGGTTAAATAATTATGATAAATACAGTATACCAGTTAGTAGCACCCAGAAGATTTGAAATTAAGTATAGTGACATAGACTTAAATAATAACAAGGTCATTGTACGACCAACATATTTATCAATATGTAATGCAGACCAGCGTTATTATCAGGGATTAAGAGATGCGGAAATTTTAAGAAAGAAATTACCTATGGCCCTTATACATGAAGCAATCGGAGAAGTAGTAAGAGATCCTTCAGGCAATTTTAAAACAGGCGATTTGGTTGTTATGGTGCCAAACACACCTGTTGAAGAAGATGACATAATAGCAGAGAATTATTTAAGATCGAGCAAGTTTAGAGCAAGCGGATTTGACGGTTTTATGCAGGAATATGTTGAAATTACAGCAGACAGACTTGTAAGACTTCCACAGGATATTGATAGAACAGTTGCAGCATTTACTGAGATAGTCAGTGTTAGTGTTCATGCAATTGGAAGATTTGATAAGATTGCTCACAAGAGAAGAAATGTTGTTGGAATCTGGGGTGACGGAAACCTTGGATATATAACAGCAGTGTTCTTTAAGACTATGTTCCCTGAAACTAAGTTGTATATTTTCGGAGTTAACCCTGATAAGTTACAGGATTTTACTTTTGCAGATGCAACATTTACAGTAGAGCACATTCCTGAAGATGTTAAGATTGACCATGCGTTTGAGTGTGTTGGTGGGGCAGGTTCAGGTAAGGCTATTAATCAGATTATTGATTATATTAATCCTGAAGGAACAATATCAATTCTTGGAGTATCAGAGTATCCTGTACCTATTAATACAAGAATGGTACTTGAAAAGGGACTTAGAATTTTTGGAAGCAGCAGAAGTGGTGTGGCAGACTTTGAAAAGACAGTTGCACTTTACAAGTCTAATCCTGAAATAATAAATTACTTATCTAATATTGTAGGAGCAGTAGTTCCTGTAAGAACAATAGAAGATATGAAGAAGGCATTTGAAATGGACATTCAGAAAGCTTTCGGAAAAACAATTATGATGTGGGATAAATAAAAAATGATAGGGGGAAAGGCTTATGTTTAAAATAATAATGCCTGTTTATAACGCAGAAAAATATCTTGAAAAAGCGGTAGACAGTATAATAAACCAAACATTATCATTTAAGGACAATGTGGTAATACATTTAATAGATGATTCAAGCAGTGACGGTTCTTTAGAATTATGCAATAAATACAAAGAACAATATCCGGATAATTTTATTGTTACACATTTTGAAGAAAATCAGGGCGTTTCGGCAGTGAGAAACTACGGAATAAAGATGTGTAAACACGAGAAAAATGTAATAGTAGGGTTTGTTGATTCTGATGATTATTTGGATAACAAAGCTTTGGAAACAGTATGGAATTTCTTTGAAAATCATAAGGACATACAGCTTGTAACCTCAGAAATATATCATTTTGGAGCAAGAAATGATGAACATAAATCCAATTGGAGATTTGAAGAAAGAGAAGTTGTAAACATAAAAGAGGATTTTAATTATCCTCAATACTATATTGGTGGCGTGTTCTTAAAAGACAAGGCGTTACGTTCACTTAAGTTTGACGTTAATATGGACTTTTGGGAAGATGCGATGGCAATAAACAAGGTTATTTTAAAGCTGGGCAAATATGGTCTGGTTAAGGGTGCCATTTATTATTACAGAAAGATGGAAAACGAATCATCGCTTGTTGATAAGGCGTGGAGAAAAAAAGAAAGATATACTACTTTTTTGGAAGACGGATATAAGCGTCTTATGAAATGCAGCCTGTTAAGAAAGTTTAAAGTTGTTCCATACATTCAGTATGTAGTTGCTTACCATTTAAGATTATTCTTATTGGAAGGTAACAGAGAAGTTGTAATGGAAATGGTTCCAGAGAAAGAAATGCAGCCGTTTAAAGACAGGTTAAGTGATGTATTGCAAAAGGTAAGTGATGAAGTTATTTGTTCAATGAACACAGCACTTCCTGTAATAGAAATGGAATTGTCATTAAAGTACAAAAAGAAAGTCAGAGCTAAGAAGACAATTACGGATAATGATATGGTTTTCCAATATGGAGAAAAACAATTAGCAAGATTATCAGAACGTAATGTAAGAGTTATTGGAATTATGGACAAGCCCGGATATGAAGGAATGCTGCGTGGAAGATTCAGCACTCCTTTATATGCTATGAAGAAGGATGATTATATTTTTGTACAAAACGGAGACGAAAAAATAAAAACAGACCGCTACAAGTGTAAAAAACAACTGTATATTTTAGATGAATTAATGAGAAATTATAAGAATGCAGGTTTTGTAGTTAGAATTCCGGAAGAATGGAAAGAAATTCAGTTTGGAATACACACAAACGATGCAGATATTCTGCTTAATAAAGTTGAAGTTAATTCAGAAGACAAGCAGGAGAATGAAGATGAATAAACTTGGAAAAATATTTAACGTGGCATTTGTTGTGGTGTTTTACATGATAAGTGTACTTGTAGTAGGAAATATGATTACAGGCTCATATATTGCATCATTATTATCTGTTCCTTTTTTTGTGCTTATTGCCTTTGCAATGAGTAAACAATACCTATGGCTTGATAGAATTAATCTTAAAGTTACATGGGCAGTAATTCAGGTACTTTCAGCAATTTTAATGGTGTATATGGCATTTGCAATGGAAGTTAACCTATCCTGGGACTGGGGTGGATTGATTAAGAATGCAACGAATGTAGTATTTCATAATCAATTGCTATATGAGCAGGATGTGGCAAGATATCCTAATAATGAGTTTTGGTTAGCTTTTTTAGTTATATTATTTAAGATTGTAAGAATGTTTTATGCATCAGCAACCATTGAAACATTTAAAACAGTATCAATTGTTGTAAGTTGCGTATTTGTTCAGTTGACAATATTTTTTATTCACAAAACAGCAAAGCTTGTATGGAATGAAAAGAAGGCTTTTGTTGTTGGAATCATAACTGTATGTTGCCTTCCATTGTATTTGTATGCAATGTTTGCATATACTGATACATCAGGAATGCTATTAGCAATTCTTATGTTGTATTTCTATATCAAATATAATAAAACAGACGGAAGGGCAAATATAGCTTATACCATTTTAATTGGAATTGTTGCTGGAATTTCTTACAAAATTAAAGTGACAATATTCATACTTTTTATGGCTATGATTTGCGAATTGTTCTTAAATCTTAAAGATGCTAAGCAAATAAAGAAGTTTGTAATGTTTGTTGTAATAGCAATGGTTGGAGTTGTGGCAGTTGTAAGTGCATCAAATAAAGTGATTTCAAGTCAGTTTGAAATTAGTGAAGAAGTGGAAGATGCAAATGAATTTCCACTTACACATTGGGTTATGATGGCATTAGGGGAAACCGGCGGATATTGTGAAGAGGACGTTTCATATACAAAAAGTTTTCCTACATACGAAGAAAAAAATAAAGCAGACATAAAAGAGATTAAAAAGCGTGTAAGGGAAAAAGGCAAAGCAGGTTTGATAGAGCATATATGTTATACAAAACTTAAAAGAACCTGGGGAGACAGTTGTTTGGCAGGTGATGATTATGCCGGCAGATTTCCTGTAGACGAGAATGGAATATGGCAAAGAGTGTTTACTTTCCATGGCAGTGACCATTGGATAGGTTTAATTTATTCATGGCTATATTATATTGTACTTATTGTCGGAATATTGTTATCGGGAATCTTTGCAATAAGAAGAACTAATGAACAGCAGAAAATGCTTGTTTTAAGGATAGCGTTGTTTGGAATTATTTTATTCCTGTCAATTTGGGAATGCAATTCCAGATATCTTGTGGCATTTATACCGGTTCTGATTATGACATCGGCAGATGGTATATTTATGACAAGAGAGAAAATTAAAAATAAAAAATTGAGAATACAATAAATAAAACTCCCAATAAAAGGTTTGAACGGTAGATGTTCTATATAACCTGTTTGTTGGGAGTTTTTGTTATGTTTATTTATCTTTTTTGATTTCTAAGCCATTAGTTGTTTCAGATACAATGTATCTTGGACGTAACTGGATTTCTTCATATATTTTAGAAATATAATATCCGATAATTCCAAGGCTGAACATTAATATTCCACCAATGATAAGCATTAGAAGTATTACGGTTGTAAATCCTTCCAAAGAATATCCAAGGAAATATTTTATTATTGAATATACACCAAATATTACTGCAAAGATGAAGAATATTATTCCACATCCTGTTACTAGCTGCATTGGAGCAGCTGAAAAAGAAGTAATATTGTTAATTGCATACTTAACAAGTGATTTGAAAGACCATTTGGACTCGCCAAGTTCTCTTTCCTGAACATCAAATTCAACGTAAGCTGTTTTATATCCTACCCATGATGAAAGTGCACGGAAGAATACGTGTCTTTCAGGAAGTGCAAGGAATGAATCAACTACCTTACGGTCCAGTAATTTAAAGTCTGATGCACGGGACATATCAATTCCTGTGGAACCACTTATAATATTGTAAAAAGTCTTAACAAACATCTTATGTATAAAGCTTTCTTTTCCACGTGAAGCCTTAACACCTTCCACAACTTCGAAACCTTCTGTCCAAAGCTTATACATTTCCAAAATTGTTTTTGGTGGATGTTGCAGATCACAATCCATAACTACACAACAATCACCGCTTGCATGTTCAAGACCTGCAAATACTGCGCCTTCCTTTCCAAAGTTACGGGAAAAACATACACCCTTAATATTCTTATTATTAGCTGAAGCATTAACTATTTCTTCCCATGTTGTATCTTTTGAACCGTCATTTACAAAAATAATTTCATACTCAATATTGTTTTCCGACAAAAGAGATGAAACTACTTCTGCAGTCTTGTGAATCATTGCCCCCTCATTGTATGCAGGGATAACCACTGAAAGTAAACTCATATCTCTACTCCTTTTGTAATGTAATAATACCGAAATAAACTGAAAAGTTTAATATTATCTATTTTATTATGATAATCCTAAAGTAATATTTTATACTTTATAGAGAATAAATGCAAGTTATGTTGTAAGATTTGCATATAAGTTACATACAAGATTTATGGTAATGGGCATTAATTGAAGTTTGTATATTTTTATGGTAAACTTAAAAGTAATGTGTAAATGTAACACAGGAAGAAAATAGAAAAATACAGAAAGGAAACATACATATTTAAATGTATGATTTTGGGAGGATGAACAAAGTTAAAAAATGGCAATGGGGACTACTTTTTGTTGTACTATGTGCATTATGCTTTTTGTATCCATACACAGGTGATGACTGGGCATGGGGAAGCAGCATAGGAATAGAAAGATTAAACACATGGTTCGATAATTATAGCGGACGTTATTTCGGCAATTTAATTGTACTTGCACTTACAAGATCAAATATTTTAAAGACAATTGTAATGTCAGCATGTATTACATTAATTGTCTGGATGATTACAAAAACAAACGAAGGTAAGTGGCAGATGGCTACTTTGGTTACAATACTTATTTTTACTGCACCTAAGGCAGTTATAAGACAGAGTATTGTTTGGACAGCCGGATTTTCAAATTATACTACATCCATTGTTCTTATTCTTTTTTACGGATTGTTTGTAAGAAATTTATTCATAGAAGATGGAAAGAAGCATTCTAATGTATGGGCAATTCCAATGCTTATATTAGGATTTTTGACAACACTTATTGTAGAACACGTAACAATACTTGCAGTTATAATGGCAGTATATATTATTGCATTTAATTTTATAAAAAACAGAAAAATAGAATTGTCTCACGTGGCATATTTCGTGGGAACAATTGCAGGGACAGCAACAATGTTTTCTAATTCTGTTTACTCATCTATTGGAAGCGGAAGCGATGGTTACAGAACTGTCGGAGCAAGTGAAGGCGGAACATTGGAGAGAATTATAACTAATTACTTTGATGTAATTGGAAAAGAAATGATGTTTGATAATATTGTTTTGTGTGTTGTAATGGCAATTGTTGTATTAATAGCTTTTATTCAATACCATGACAAGCTGGAAAGTAACATGGCAAAGATTGTTTCATGTGTTTCGTTAACATTGGTTATGGGAACATTGGTATATGGAATTGTAACAAGAGTTGATACAGAATGGATTTACAATTGGAAATATGGAAAGTATCTTGACGGCGTATTTAATGTTATTTTCTGGATTTCATTACTTGTACTTGTTTTAAGTCTTTTTAAGGATAAATATGTAAAGTACAGATTGTCTTTTATATTGGGATGCATAGCGTGTGTGTCAGGACCATTACTTATGGTTACACCAATTGGACCAAGATGTTTCTTTGCAACATTTGTTTTAACAATATGGTTTATTGCAGAAGTATGTAATCTGGTTAATATAAATGAGGATATATATGGTATCCTGACAAAAATGGAAATTGCAGCCCTTGTAATTGTTATGGGAATGCAGTTTGCAGTATATGCACCGATTTATAAAGCTGATAGAGCAAGACTTGATAAAGTAAGAAAAGCGGAAAGTGAAGGAAAATCAGAAGTTACTATTCAGAGACTTCCTTATGAGGGATATCTTCACGCACCATCGCCTAGTGAGGAAATATGGGAATACAGATATAAGTTATTTTACAATATTTCACAGGACCTAAAGATTAAAGTGGTGGAACATAAATATTAAAAAAAGCAAAATAATGAAGGGGAAAATAAATGAAAGTTTCAGTAATTATTGCAGCTTATAATGCAGAAAAATATTTGGTAGAAACGTTGCAGAGTGTAGTTAATCAGACATTGGATGACTATGAAATCATTACAATAAATGATGGCTCTAAAGATGGAACACTGGATATATTAAAGGAATATGAGAAAGAATATCCTAATTTTACAGTAATAAGTAAAGAAAACGGCGGGGTGTCAGCTGCAAGAAATGATGGATTAAACGTGGCACAGGGTAAGTATGTTTATTTCTATGATGCTGATGATATATTAGAATTGGAAGCCTTAGAGAAGATGTATGAGGCTGCTGAAAATAATAAGGCAGAGTTGGTAATTGCCGGATATGATATGTTTGACCAGTATAAGACTACAGAAGTAAAAGAGTTGAACAGCTTACTTGAATTAGAAAAAATAGATAAATATGATACAGACATTTTAAAAACATTCTCTTTAACAAACAAATTGTTTAGAAGAGATATAATAGAAAAATATAATTTAAGATTGCCACCAATATCTTATTCTGAAGATGGCGTTTTTTCAATGAATTATGTTTATCATGTCACTAAAATCACCGGATTGGAAATGGTAGTTACCCATTACAGAAGAATGATTGGTGACACTAATGCGGCAACACAGAATATATCAGATTCTAAGGTGGAAGATTATATTGAAGCTCACAGACTTATTCTGCAGGCTGCAAGAGATAGTATATTAAGGGATTTTCCTAAATACAAATCAATTAATCAGGTAAGAGCAGAAGATAAGGAATTAACAGAGTATTTAAATAGAATTATTTATAAAGAGTTAAATATTCTCATTAAGCAGTTTTATTCAAAATTCTGGTCTTTGAAAAAAAGCACAATTGAAAAAATTAAAGACGAAATCTTAGAAAAAATAGAAATCTTAGATTTACAGAATGCATCTTTGGTAGCCGACGAAAACCCTGATATTTCTTTATATAATATTATTACAGATGAGGAAGAAATGAAGGAAAATGCACATTTTACAGCAGTATTATATGGCAAAGAAAATGATGAAGAACAGTTTATTAAGTGCTTAGACAGTCTGGCTAACCAGAATCTTGTTGGGGTAAATATTGTTTTACCTGAAAGTATGAAGAAAATAGTTGAGGACAATGACTGCTTCCAGAAAAATATGATTTTTATAGAGGCACAGTCTGAAGAAGAGTTGTTTAGAAAAGCACTTGAGACAACTAAGACCAGATATATAACTTTTTGTGATAGTAAGATTTTATATTCAAATAACACATTCAAATATGTGTTTAAGAGATTTATAAAGACTCATAAGGACTTTTTAATAGAACTTATTTATCATACTAATTTCAATGAGCCACAGCCTGTTTATTTAAACAGAATAGCTCAGGAATCAGTTATGAATGAAGTTGGATATAATGATAATCTTTGCATGGATTATACATTGGCAAACAAGTTCTTTGATGTGTATTTTGTCCGTGAAATAATAACGGATGAAAAAGGCATAAAGGAACATATTGAAGATTTCTATAAAAAGGGTTGCTATACATTCTTTAATGATGGCATAGTTCATTTTGATGGAAAAGAAAGAGAATTTATTTCTTTCATTGAACATGACGGAAGTACAGAATATATAAAAAAATATTTTGAAGATGCACAGGTCGACTTAAATAGTCAGGATTTAGCAATGAATCCGGGAGAAGCATTAGTTAAGTTACAGGACATTTCTAATTTTAAAGAAAAAACTTTTGTTAACAATGTAATTAAGTTTGCAATAGAAAGATACAAGACAAAGGAAGTGATAAACAGAACATTGTTTATCAGTGTTAGAAAGAACGGAGAGCTTGAAGGAAATGCCAAGGCTTTATATCCTTATGTAAAGGGTGATAAAGTGATTTTCGCTAAGCAGTTACCACATAATCCGTTACAGATATTAAAAGCTGTCAAATTGATTTGTACAAGTAAAGTTATTGTAACAGATGATTATGTAAAATATTTAAGATATTTTGATTTAAAGCCTGAACAGAGAGTTATACAGTTGTGGCATGCCTGTGGAGCATTTAAGAAGTTTGGACAGAGAGGAACAAATTTGGAAATTAGGACAGACTTAGCAACTCATGCCCAGTACAATCTTGTGTCAGTAAGTGGTGCAGAAGTGCGACCTATTTATGCAGATGCTTTTGACATTGACTTAAAGAAGGTTAAGGCTTTAGGCGTACCTAGAACAGATGAATTTTTTGATAAGAAACTTATAGAACAGAAGAGAGAGGCAATATATAAGGCATATCCCGAATTAAAGGGAAAATTTGTTATTATATACGCACCTACATTTAGAGATGAAGGCGAGGGAAGAAGTCAGTTTAATCCGAAGATTGATTTTGACAGATTATCAGAAAAACTGTTGCCTAACCAGCAGTTTATTATTTGTCCTCATCCGGTAATGAAGAATGATATTGTGCCTAAGAAATACGACAATATTAAGGTTGTAAGAGATTTCTCAACAAACGATTTTATGTTTGTTTCAGATATGTTAATAACAGATTATTCTTCAGTTATTTTTGAGTATGCGTTATTAAAGAAGCCTATTGGATTCTTCTGTTATGATTTGGCCATATATGATAGAGGATTTTATTTGAATTATCCGGATGACCTTCCGGGTGAAGTATATGAAAATCAGGAACAATTGGAAGAGTTTTTGCAAGATTCCGAAAATACAAAGTTAACAGAAAAGTACGATACATTTATTAAAAAATATATGTCAGGTTGTGACGGACACAGTTGTGAACGTTTGGCAGGTTTAATAAATTCATATGTGGGGAGAAAATAAATGGGAAAAAAGATATCTTTTGTAAGTTCAAAAAATAGAGGGATAACCCTTGATATGTTAGTAGTAAAGGACTTTTTCAGAGTAAATGATGAGAAAGTTGAATTTAAGGATGTAGTTGCAAATGAAAATGCAAAAAATTCCCTTGTAAAAAAAGGAAACATAAGCATAAGAAAGGAGTATTGCAAAAACAATACTGACATAATATGCGTTGACGGTTCAATTGCAGGAAAATTACCTAAGAATGCACCGGAAGGAAAGAGGGTTCTTATAGCAACACCTTATGATTACCAGTTTAAGGCAATTAATGAATATGACAAGGGAGCATTTAAGAAAAAGAATACGTATAAGAATTTTACACATATTATTGTAGGTTCACCTTTTGAAAAAGAGCTTTTGAAAAAATGCTATAATACACCGAAGTCAGAAATAATTGATCAGGTGTGTATACCATACTCGTGGAGATTGAATCAGGAAGAATTTAAGAAAAAACATTATGATAAGTATTGTAAACATTATCCAATGTTAAAAGGCAAAAAGATTTTGGCAATATTATTAACTGGAGAATTGGATGAAGATGAGGAAAATCCATATGCAGAAGTTAACTGGAATAAGATTTTTGATAACTTAGATGATGACTGGATTATTTTTACTAACAGTGGGAAGCTGTTGGAGAATATGACTCATATAGGTTACGAACACAGAAACCAGTTTGTATATTCCAATAGAACATTTGATACAAGAGAAGTATTATCATTTGCTGAATGTTTAGTAACAAATAGTGGATTGTATGCAACATATTTTGCAGTTAAACAGAAACCTATTTATTGCCTAAAATATACTAACTGTGAGTTTGAAAAATATATGAAGAGAAAGTTTTCAAATTTATACATTAAAAACGTTGAAGACATTGATATGACAAAATTTTCAGAATTTACTTCAGAGAACGAAAAGTTTTGCGAATATTTCTCATATGATTGCGGTGAAAATCCATCAGCCAAGATATCTGAAATTTTTGAATAGAATATAGTAACAGGAAAGAGTAAGCATTATGAATTTTTTTCAAAAATTAACAGGACATTTTTCAACAATAACACGCCATAGACATAAGGTTATTGCCCATTGTGCAAAGGCGGGAATATTGTGGCAGGGACTTAGACACGACCTGTCAAAATATACTCCAACTGAGTTTATCCCTGGAGTAAAATACTATATGGGAGATAGAAGTCCAAATGAAGGGGAAAGAATGGACAAGGGCTATTCTAAGGCATGGTTACATCATAAGGGACGTAACAGACATCATTTTGAATATTGGGTTGATTACAATATGAAAAGTCATAAGAACGAACCTGTTGAAATGCCTTATAATTATGTAGCGGAAATGTACTGTGACAGACTGGCAGCAGGCAAAATATATAACGGTGACAAATACAAACAGACTGATCCGTTAGAATATTTTGTCAGAAGAAAATCAAGTAGAATTATTCATCCAAAAACCAGTGATGAAATTGAAAAGCTACTTGTTATAACTGCCAATGAGGGAGAAGATGCAGCATTTAAATGCATAAGACAGAAATTAAAAAGCCAGAAGAAAGTATAGTTGGTAATACCGACTATACTTTTTGTAAATATTTTTACGAGAGGGAGAAAGATGAAAGATAAAACTACAACAATTTACAAAAATGCCATATTAAACAAGGCAACAGATGTTTTGCAAATATTTATTAAATATATAATCGTAATTATTTCTATGTTATTCTTAGGATTTATTTTCTTACAGAGCTTTTTTGGATCAACGTTTTTAGATTTTTGTGAATCATCTTTTTTTATTGAAAAACCATTTTGGAGTACAGTCCTTATAGTGCTGATTCCAATTTTAATTGCCATAATCGTAAAGATTATTCTGCAGAAGTATTCTATTTCAATAGTTACTCCAAATTATATTTTCCTTGGAATAGTAACGGTAGTTTATACGATTTTAATGATTATGTTTGTGTACAAAACAGGCATTCCGGCAATGGACGACCAGGAACTTATTTTGAACGCAGCCAATGACTTGCTTAACAATGTACCTGATATGTGGGATAAAGGAGCATATTGCTATAGATTTCCTAATCAGAACGGTTTTGTTTTGTTTGTGGCACTTGGATTGAAAATGTTTGGCGCAGATAATCAGATGGTTTTCCAATATTTAAACATACCGATGCTTATATTAAGTTCATTCTTTTTAAGCAAAACCATTTACCTTTTATTTAATGATAAGAAACTGGCACGTTATTCATATATTTTACTTTTGGGATTCTTCCAGTTGAATTGTTATGTAACATTTGTTTATGGAACATTATACGGACTTGCAGCTTCAGTTGCAGGAATATTCCTTTTGATTAAATATTTCAAAAAGAGAAATATTGTTAACGGACTTGTAGGTATTTCACTTCTTTCAATAGGATATGGATTTAAGTCAAACTATTTGATTATGATTGTTGCAGCTTGTCTGTTATTATTATTTGATGCAATAGTAAAAAAGAGTTTGAAATCAGTAATCTCTTTAGTGTGGGGAATTGTTTTTTATGTTGTTGTAGTTACTTCAATTTCGTCAACTATTTATCATCTTACAGGAAAGAAAGTAGATGAGGGAACTCCAAATACAGCTTGGGTAGCTATGGGATTGCAGGAAAGTTACAAGGCTCCGGGATGGTGGAACGGGTATAATGCTAAGGTTTTTGCAGACAATGAATATGATATTCCAAAAACAAAAGAGGCAATTTCACAAAATATATCTGAAAGAATGGAAGAATTAAAAAAAGATAAAGACTATACAATGTCATTTTTTAGCAAAAAAACAGCATCTCAATGGAGTGAAGGAACATTTGAATGTTTTTATATAACAAACTTGGATAGAGGACGACTTTCTAATCCAACATGGACAGATTCGGTGAAGAATCTAATGGTGGATGGACATTCAGCCAATCGTGCAGTTACTACAATATGTAATTATTTTATTGTATTTTTGTGGCTTGGAATAATATTATTCTTAATATTCGATTTCCGAAAACTGGATGCTTATAAGTTGATTTTTGCAATTACATTTATAGGAGGATTCTTATTCCATCTTGTTTGGGAAGCAAAAGGTCAGTATACAATAATTTATGCTTATCTTATGATTCCATATATGCTTAGAGGCTATCAGTTATTGCTTAGAAGAGTATGCAACATAAGCCTTGGCGAAAAAGAGGCTAAAGAAAAGAGAGGAACAATTATTCCTGTGGTTGTCATTGCTTTAGTTGTAATAGTAATAGGCATTTCAAATAATAAAGTTGTAAATGAAACAATAAAGCTAAATGGCGATAAGGAAAGATATGAGTCATATATGAGCCATCAGGTTGATGACTTGGATGATGGATATTATACTATAATACCTGCAAATGATTCATCAGTAACACTGGCAGGATTAATAGGTAATGATAAAAAATATTCAGATAAGTTTGTAGTTGACTGTTCACTTATAAGTCTTTGTGGTAAGAACAGCAACGAAATATCTGAACAATCACTTGGAATACTGGAAGGCAAAATTGATCCTGGAACTTCAGTAGGACTAAGTGCAACAGACCGTTCAATATTCCAGCGTTGGATTGTTAAAAAGGTAAAAGACAATACTTATGAAATATATGATGAATACAATCTGGCATTAACATATGACAAGAAGAAAAAGACTCTTTCAATTGAACAGTATACCGGAGATAAAAACCAACAGTGGGTTATATATTCGGCAAAATAGAAAGTGGTTGCGTATAATATATTTTAGAATTTGGATTGGTTTCGTGGAGCCAACATATTTAGCACAAAAACAGAGCTGCATTGACGTTTGCCAATGCAGCTCTGCTAATTAAGAATTTCTTATAATTTATTTATTATTTTCCTGCAACATAATCTGTTGCCTTAACCCAGTTTTCATAAGGAATCATCTGAGCCCAATATGTATTGATAGGTTTTGTTTCATTCTTGTATAAGTCAACTAAAGACTGCTTAAATGTTAATTCTTCATCTGTAATTCTCTTAAGACCGGCAGGTATTGTCCAGTAGCATTTGCCAAAGTACCATAATTTATCATAATTACCAGTGCTTCTACATGCGTTTGTTACAGCCTGGTCTGTGTTTTTGTGATGGATATGACCTGTTTCTCCGGCAGGACTATGTGTTGCAATCAAATCCCAATTCTTACTCTTAATAAGTTTAGTTACATCAGCAGCAACACCGTCTTTTACAGAATCCCAATCATATTTAACCCATTTCTTATTAGCATCTCTAACAAGGTCAGGATAATCTAAAATAATTCCCTTAATGCCTGCTTTTTCCATTACAGACTTAAATTCATTCTTTCTAACATCTGTGAAATGATTTGTAAGACATACAACAAACCAGTTACCTGATTTTAAATGAGCACCGCCCCATAATGTTTCGTCATCAGGATGGGCAACAATCATAAGCTTGTTACATCCGCTAGTATCAATGTTGTCATACAATAATGAATTTTCAAAGAAGCCTGTTTTATTTTCTACAACTAAGAGCATTCTTAATGTTTCTTTCTTTTTTGAAGGAGTTGCAGTAATGTAAACTTCACCCGGTCTCTTTGTCGTTATAAGACCATTGTCATCAACTGTTGCTATAGATTGATCTTCAGATTTATACTGTATTTTTTCAATGTCGTGATTTGTGTACTGAAGAACAATCTGATAATTGTTTCCGTATTTAACTGTTGCTTTATTGCCATTCTTAAAACTAATCTGTGGAACTTCCTCAGTTTTAATTTTATAAGTCTTTTTAACCTTTGTTTCTTTGGAATAAACAGTGATTTTGACTTTACCTTTTTCCTTTATTGTAAGTAAACCATCTTTAGATATTGTGGCAACATCATCGTTAGAACTGTCCCAAGTTATTTCTTCCAATGTTTTCTTAGGTGTAGTCTTGTAATTTAACTGATACTGCTGACCTATGTAATAATGTTTCTTCCTGCCAACAACTTTGATTGATTTTACATTTTTAAAAACTTTAACCTTGCATTTAGCCTTTTTTGAAGTACCTTTAATCTGGGCATATATTGTAATGTTACCTTTTTTAAGAGCCTTAACAACCCCTTTCTTATTTACAGTGGCTACCTTTTTGTTTGATGAAGAATAAACTACATCGCTCTTTTTGTACTTGCCTGATAACTTGATTTTAAGCTGCTTGCGCTGTGTAGCAAACATTGTTATCTTTTTGCTATTGTTGTTAAAAGATACAGCTTTTGGAGCTGCATGTACGCTTAATGTACCAATGCCACATAGACATGTCAGCAAAGCAAGAGTTGTAATTAATTTTTTTGTTACCGAATTTTTGCTCATTTTTTTTCACCTCATTTTAATATTTTCATTCTCAAATAACAATTCTATTGTATTATTCGAAAAAAAGCAACATAAACTTTGTTGCTGATAGTTCCAAACAGTAAAAAATTTTAAGTAAATTTTGTAAACAAATTGTATATTGAAAAACAAAAAAATTGCAAAAAAAATCCACCGGAAAACGATTATGCAACGCACCGACGGACTTAGTATTAATATTAAGCTTCTGTTTTATCTTTTTTGAAAATAACAAGCTTGCTGAATACATAGTTAAGTAATACAACAAGGAATGACATTGTAATCTTGCACACGCTACCTTCCAATCCGAAGATTGCCTGATTAAATCCGTGGCTTACAAGGAAAGGAACACCGAAGATTTCGATTAAACCTGTTGCGATTCTCGCAGACAGGAATAAGCTTAATTCCTTAAGAACAAACTTAGGATTCCATGAATAACTTTCAAATACGAAAAGCTTGTTTGTTATGTAAGCAAAAGTTACAGCTAAAACCCATGAAACCACATTGGCAACAAAAACATCAATAGTGCTTGCTGAAATATGAAGGGGCCCTGTTAAATTGTTGCCCGGATGGCAAAACATAACCATAAGACTGTAAACTACCCAGTTAACAACAGTGGTTCCACCACCCATAATAAGGTACATAATAATTTCTTTATATTTAATAAAAAGTTGTTTAATAGTTTCCATTAAAAATCTCCTCTACTTAATTTAACTTCGACAAGTATAACACAAAAAATAAAAGTTGTAACTATTTCCTTAAAAATCGGGGAAAATCAATAATTTACTGCAGATAATTGCAAGAAACAAATAAAATGTTATAATGAACAGGTATGAAGAGGAGGGACAATATGAAACCAATATTATACATAGTTATACCTTGTTATAATGAAGAAGAGGTTTTACCTATTACAAAAGACTTATTTTTAAACAAACTTAAGGAATTAATTTCAAAAGAAAAGATCAGTGATTCAAGTAGAGTAATGTTTGTTAATGACGGCAGTAAGGATTCAACATGGGAGATTATTAAAAAGCTGGCATTAGAAGATGAACATTTCATCGGAATTACACAGAGTAGAAACAGAGGACATCAGAATGCAGTTCTTGCAGGTTTGATGGAAGCAAAAGACAAGTGTGACATTACTATATCTATTGACTGTGACGGTCAGGATGATATTAATGCAATGAATGAAATGGTTGATGAATATTTAGAAGGAAGCGAAATCGTGTATGGTGTGCGTTCTAAGAGAGATACAGATACTTTCTTTAAAAGAGCCACTGCTGAAGGCTTCTATAAAGTTTTAAATATAATGGGAGCAGAGGTTGTGTTTAACCATGCAGATTACAGACTTGTTAGTAGTAGAGTTCTTAATGAGTTTGCTAATTTTAAGGAAGTTAATCTTTTCCTTAGAGGAATGTTTCCACTTGTAGGTTTTAAGAGCACAAGCGTATATTATGAAAGAAATGAAAGAATTGCAGGGGAAAGTCATTATCCGTTAAAGAAGATGCTGGCACTTGCATTTGATGGAATTACAAGTTTAAGCATTAAACCAATACGAATGATTACAAGCTTTGGCTTTATTGTGGCATTGGTAAGTTTCATTTTTATTATAGTTTCTATTATACAGAAATTCGTTGGCACAACAGTAACAGGATGGACAAGTACAATAGCTGTTATATGTTTTGTTAGCGGTGTTCAGCTAATATGTATGGGGGTTCTTGGAGAATATATTGGAAAGATATATATGGAAGTAAAACACAGACCACGTTACATAATTAGTGAACGAACAGAAGATTTAAAAGAGAAGGATAAGTAAGATGGAACAAAAAAAAGGAGCGGGTAGAATAGCAAAATGGGATAACGCAAGATGGATTCTGATTACACTTGTAGTTATATGCCATTTTTTTGAAAATTATTTAGGAACCCCAGTAGCTAATTCACTGTTTTTTTATGTATACACATTTCATATGCCGGCATTCTTCCTTATAGCAGGCTTGTTTTCAAAGAAAACAGTAGAAGACAGAAGAATCGACAAAGTTGCACCTTACATATTAATTTACATATTTATTAAAATAGTAAATTGGATTGTACAAATGATAATTTACGGGAAATATACTTCTATAAATTGGTTTGTTGAATCGGGAGTTGCATGGTTTGCATTGGCAATGTTTTTTATGTATATAATAACATTTTATACAAAACGCTTTAAACCGGTTTATGTGTTTGTATTATCTGTAGTTATTGCAATGATTTTAGGCTATACAGTTGAAAATACAGATATTTTCTGTTGGTTGAGAATTGTTAATTTTTATCCATTTTTCTATTTAGGATATGTTATTTCAATAGAAGACATAACGAAATGGTTGGAAAATAAAAAAATAAAAGTAATGGCAATTATTTCGTTGATTACTTATTTTGTAATATGTTGTGTAGGAATTGACAAAATCTTTTGGCTAAGATTTTTGTTAACAGGAAGAAGTGGATATTACCGTTTAGAATATGGAATGGCATATGGTCCGCTGATTAGATTAGGAGTGTATGTTATTTCATTCTTTATAGTATTTATGTTCCTAAGCATTATGCCGAAAAGAAGATTTATTTTATCAAAGATAGGTCAGAGAAGCTTAAGTGTATATGTATTCCACTATGCTTTTATCTATATTTATATGGCAAGCAGTTTGTACAAATATTTGCCTTACAAGTATCCTAACAAATGGTGGTTATTTATTGTTGCAATTGGAATAGTAGTCACATTCATATGTGGAACAAAATGGCCTGATGCATTATGCAAATGGATTATGAATAGTAATATTAAATATAGAAAGAATGCCAAACAGTAATTATTTTAATCAATAGGAAAATCCTATAATGAAAGGAAATATATGAACAGTTACGATAATAACGGACAGATAAATAACTACAATAATTCATATATGAACGAACCGGAGCAGAGGAAAATCCCATATGTAACAGCAGTGCTTGTTGCAATAAATGTGGTAGTCTTTCTAGTGATGGAATTTTTTGGGTCAACGGAAAGTGGTGAGTATATGTATGCTCATGGAGCATCATATGCACCGGATATTTTCGAAAACGGACAATGGTACAGAATACTAACAAGTATGTTTATGCATTTTGGAGCAGAACACCTGATAAACAACATGGTAATGCTTTATATCCTTGGATATCAGATAGAAGAAAACTTCGGAAGAGTAAAATACCTTATAACATACTTTATATGTGGCATAGCCGGAGGCATAATCTCATCAGGAATCGAAATGATAACAGGAGAGTACTCCATAAGTGCCGGAGCTTCAGGAGCAATTTTTGGCATCTTCGGAGTCCTATTGGTAATGATATTCAAAAGCAGAAAACAACTGGGACAGGTATCTGCACCACGACTAATCTTGTTATTTATACTAATGGTCTTCGGCAACATGCAGGAAGGCGTAGATTGGATGGCACATCTGGGCGGAGCAGTTACAGGAGTTGTTATTGCATTAGCAATATATAGACCTGGAAACAAACCGCTACATTTATAAGGATAATAGCAAATTACAATTTTTATGGATAGCTTAAAAGCTAACATATCAATATTTTATCCATCGGGGAGCAGAAATTTATGCAAGCAAACAATAGGCAGATTTTTGAAATTTTGCGAGCACAGTGTAAGCCAAAAATCAGCTGTCTGAGCCGTAGGCGAGTTTTGATTTTTGGACTTACAATAAACGGCGGAGCAAAATAATAAAATCAACGTGTTTGCGGTATAAAGTTCTGTTCAACGATGGTAAATACAAAATATGAATTTGCTATTATCCAATAAAAAGAATTGGATTTAGGAGGTAAGTTTTATGAGCGATTGTATTTTTTGTAAAATTGCTGGAGGTGAAATTCCTTCAATTACTTTGTTTGAAGATGATAAGGTTAAGGTTATTTTTGATGCAGGCCCTGCAACAGTAGGTCATGCACTGGTTATTCCTAAGAGTCATGCAGCTAATGTTTTTGAGATTGACGATGAACTTTTGGCTCACGCTCACATAGTAGCTAAGAAGGTTGCAACTGCACTTAAGGAAGCAACAGGTTGTGAAGGTGTTAATATTTTGCAGAACAATGGAGAAATAGCAGGTCAGTCTGTTTTCCATCTTCATATTCATATTATTCCAAGATATAGCAAGGATGATGCTAATATTAAGTGGACACCGGGAACTCAGGATGTTGATAAGCTTAATGCTATCGCAGAAAAGGTTCAGAAGATTTTATAGGAATGGTTTGAAAATTTAGAAAACTATTCGGTATTAAAAATAAATATGTCGTAAAGAAACGGAACTATGTCAAAATTTTTGATATAGTTCCGTTTCTTTGTTGAAATATTGATAACCAGTCTATATGCTGTTTTAATAGATTAAGATAGAATGTCATATAAACAGTCTTCTTTTATATAATATGAAATTTTTGTATATCTAATTATTTCACAAGACTATTAATCAAATCAACAATCATATCAACTCCGCCTGTTCCGGCAGATTTTTTCATTGCGTCAATGTATTTACTGCGATTCTCATAAACTGAGTTTACTGTGTTAACCAAGTCCTCAGCAGTAGCTGTGTCTTCATCTATAACTTCACTAAAGCCCTGTTTCTTGTAGGACTTAGCATTAAGTATCTGGTCGCCACGGCTTGCTCTTGCAGACAATGGAATAAGAATGTTAGGTTTATTTAATGCAGCAATTTCACAGATTGAGTTTGCACCGGCTCTTGAAATAATCAAATCAGCCATAGCAAAGAAATCTTTCATTTCGTCGCTGATATATTCAAACTGAGCATAACCTTCTATATCTTTAAGGCTTTCGTCAACCTTGCCCTTGCCGCATAGATGAGCAACCTGGAAGTTCTTTAACAATTCAGGTAAAGCCTTTCTTACAAGCTTATTAACATTTTCAGCACCAAGACTTCCGCCTGTTACCATAATTACAGGTTTGTTAGCAGAGAAACCACACATATCAAGTGCTGTAATCTTATTACCTTCAAATAATTCCTTACGGATAGGTGAACCTGTATGTACTGCCTTAGAACCAAGATATGCAGCAGTTTCAGGGAAGTTATGACATACCTTTGTAGACTTCTTAATTGCAAGCTTATTAGCAAGTCCCGGAGTCATATCTGATTCGTGGATAATAACAGGAATCTTATACTTACTTGCTGCATAAACAACAGGTACAGTTACGAAACCACCCTTTGAAAAAACAACATCAGGCTTATATTTCTTCATAAACTTCTTAGCTTCAAAATATCCTTTTAAAACACGGAAAGGATCAGAAAAATTCTTCCAGCTAAAATAACGGCGAAGCTTACCTGAAGAAATACCGATATAGTCAAGACCGGCATCTTCAACAAGCTGTTTCTCCATTCCGTTGTATGTACCAATATATTTAATTTCAAAACCGGATTCTTTAAGTTTAGGAACTAAAGCAATGTTTGGTGTTACGTGGCCGGCAGTTCCACCACCGGTTAATACTATTTTTTTCATTTTAATACCTCTCTTTTACATATGTTATATCACTAAGTAAGACACAAGATAATTTATTCGGATTGATTGCAAACAATTTTTGAAAATCTCGCAAAAAGTTATGCAAGCAAACAATAGGCAGATTTTTGAAATTTTGCGAGCATAGAGTATGTCGTAAAAGTGACTGTTTGAGCCGTAGGCGAGTTTCACTTTTCGACATACAATAAGCGGCGGAGCAAAATGATAAAATCAACGTGTTTGAGGTATAACTTTTTGCGAGATTTTAGTAGTGTTTGCAACAATCCATAAATAAATTATTTATTATCTGAATCCTGATATTCTTTAACCTTGTTTTCAAGGGTTGTGTAATCTGTGCCATCTAAAGCGAGTTTCATCAATTCAGTTGCGTTGCTTTCAGATTGTTCATCCTGGAGCATTACTGATTTAAACAGACCGTTCCATGTTAATTTCTGTGATGCACTCTGTCCTGTTACACTGTAGGATACGATTTGCCATCCTGTTTTTGAAAACTCACTTTTGCCCATAAGCTGTGTCTGGAGTTTTACAAGTGAGCCAATGTTCATGTCTGTTTTAAAGCTTTCTCCAACAGCACTAAGGATTGAGTCTGTGTTTGTAATCATTGATGTTGAAAGTACTTTTGATGATAATGCTTTTAATACTTTAACCTGATTACGGTTACGCTGTAAGTCACCATCGCCGAATGAATGTCTTTCACGAACAAATGTAAGTGCTTCGTTACCATTCATTTCCTGTTTACCCTTTTTGTACTTGTATGTTTTACGTTCACCGTTGTCTTCATCATATGAAGCGTATGTTTTTGTGCTAAATGACTTGTCAACATCTACTGTAATGCCACCAAGAGCATCTACAAGTTTGGCAAAACCTGTAAAGTTAAGCTGTACATAATGATAGTTCTTGCTTGAAACAGGTATATTGTAAAGTGTTTTTAATGTATCCATAATTGCAGTGTTACCAACGCCCCATGTTACTTCCTGAGCCCAGTTCCAACCACTTGAAGTAAGTTCAGAACCATTCTGATCGTAGGCAATACCTGTTCCGTATTTTCCGGCGTGAGTAAGTTTGTCGTATGAATCAGGAGCAACGCTCTTTGCAATAATTGGTACGTAGTAATCTCTTGGTGTTGAAATCATAAGTACTGTAGAAGTTTTAGGATTTACAACCGCAAGAATATTTGTATCTGAACGGTAGTTTTCCTTCGGATTGTATGTACCAAATTCATCACTGGCTGATACGAAAACAACGAAAGGTTCCTCAGAAACTTTTTTACCGTCGCTGTAGTTATTAAGGAATCCTAAAAATTGTCCCATGTAAAATAAAAGTATGCCAAGTATTATTGAAATTATAACGGACAATATTTTACCTGAAGTACGGGCTGGACGGCCACCCTTCTGTGTTAAAAGGGCAATTGCAAAAAGAACAACCAATACAATAACTAAAACAGCAAGATAAGTTGTGCTTAAAATATTGGCAGAAACTACCTGATAAACAAGAAGCCCTGACAAAACAAGCTGTATTAATGCTAAGATGACGCCTAAAACAGAGCCACCTTTATTTTCCTTTTTCTTTTTATCCTTTCCGGAAACATTTCCCAATTCAGAAGAGTATCCGTAATAACCGGTTTTGTTATCTAAATCGGACATCATTTTTCTACTCATAAGTACCTCCTTGTAATTTTGATTTTAAATTCGTGTAAAATTATTTTATGTACATATACTAAATATGCATACTAACAGTAAGTATACTACATAATTATGAAAAAACAAAGTATACAAGGTATTATAATAGTATTAAAAGTGTGATTAAATTGTGAAATTTGGACAATTTGAATAGGCTAAATAAGGCTAAAAAGTAGCATTAATTGACAAATATTAGTGGCTTTGGTAAAATTGTGTTAAATTCTAGGCTAGGGACGGTTTGCCTAAATCAAAATAATTATGAGATTAAGCCTATAAGTAAGTAGGAGACGATATGAGAGAATCTAGAGCGTTTAGAAGAATAATCGTGCTATTATTATTAGCAATAGTAATTGTAGCACAGACTTATATATTCTGGTATTTTTGGAATACCCATTATAGTCAGGGGATGACAAGAGAGTTCTTCTTTAAGGGCCATATAGTAATGCTTTTTGTATATGGATTAATGTTTACAATATTTTGTAATGTATACGGAGCATTTAAGTTGGGAAGTTTGCAGTATTCGAATTTAGTTTTTTCACAGATACTTGCATTATTATTTACAAACTTTATTATTTATTTACAGATTTCGTTGTTATCACTTAAGATGGTTAGTCCGGCAGCAATTATCGGAATGGGTTTCGATAATATTTTGTGCTGTCTTATTTGGTGTGGTTTGGCAATAAATGTATACAGATGGCTTTATCCACCAAGGGATATGTTACTTATCTACAGTGACAGAGATCCTGATAACCTTGTTAAGAAGATTAAGACGCGTCAGGATAAGTATATGATAACAGAAGCAGTTCATTGTGATGAACCTGTTGATAAAGTTAGAAAGTTAATTAGAAAGCATCAGGCAGTTTTGGTTTGTGACATACCAAGTGGAAAGAGAAATAACATTGTGAAATACTGCTATATGTATGATAAGAGAGCATATGTTACACCTAAACTTTCAGATATTATTCTGATTGGAGCAGGACAGAACACTATGTTTGACTCACCTCTTCTTGTAACAAGAGTTAGAGGTTTAAAATGGGAAGAAGCGTTTATTAAGAGAGTTATTGATATTATTATTTCTCTTATTCTATGTATTCCAACAGTGATTGTTACATTAATAGTAGCAATTGCAGATATGATTTGGGATAGAGGACCTATTTTTTATACACAGGAAAGACTTACACAGAATGGAAAGACGTTTAGGATTCTAAAGTTTAGAAGTATGAAAGTGGACAGTGAAACAGATGGTGCACGACTTGCAGCTAAGGATGATGACAGAATTACTAAGATTGGTAAAGTTTTAAGAGCTACTCATTTAGATGAGTTGCCACAGGTATTTAACATTCTTATGGGACAGATGTCAGTTGTAGGTCCAAGACCTGAAAGACCTGAGATTGCAGCACAGTATGAAGAAGAAATTCCTGAATTCAGATTCCGATTAAAGGTTAAGGCAGGATTGACAGGGTACGCTCAGGTATATGGAAAATATAATACAACTCCTTACGATAAGTTGAAGTTAGATTTGTACTATATACAGCATTATAAAGTGTGGACAGATATACAGTTGATTTTGATGACATTTAAGATTATGTTCCTTAAAGAGAACACTGAAGGTGTTGAGAAGGAGCAGAAAACCGCAAGTATTAAGAAAAAGGTGAAGTAGAATGACAGAAAATTATTCAGTGTTGATGTCAGTTTATCATAAGGAAAAACCTGAATATTTCAGGGCAGCCATAGAAAGTATACTTAATCAGACAGTAAAGACTAATGATTTTGTTATTGTCTGTGACGGTCCTTTAAATGAAGGCCTGGATAATGTTATTACAGAGGTTGTAACAGCTAATCCGGGCTTATTCAATATTTATAGAATGACAGAAAACAAAGGGCTTGCCATAGCTCTTAACAATGGAATATTACAGTGTAAAAACCAGATAATTGCCAGAATGGACAGCGATGACATAAGTAGAAATGACCGAATGGAAAAGCAGTTAAAGGCAATGAAGGAACATGACGCAGACATTGTAAGCTCTAATTTAATAGAGTTTGACGGCGATGTGTCTAATACAACACTTACAAGACAGGTGCCTGAAAGTCATAAGGATATAGTGGCTTTTGCAAAAAAGAGAACACCGTTTAATCATCCGGCTGTTATGTACAGAAAGTCAGCAGTTGAGGATTCAGGATTTTATGATGATTATAGATTTTTTGAAGATTATAATCTTTGGGTTGCAATGCTAATGAAAGGACATAAGGGATATAATGTTCAGGAGAATCTTTTGTACATGAGGGCAGGTCAGGATATGTACAAGAGACGTGGCGGATTAGGCTATATTAAGTGCATATTCAGATTTAATAACCATTTAAGAAAGATTGGTTTTATATCTTTTGGTGCGTTTTTGAAAGGGATATTTGTGCGTATAGTTGTAAGTATAATTCCTAACGGACTAAGAAAATCAATATATTCCAAGGCACTTAGAAAATAAAAATCTAAAAGGATTGTACAATGAAAAAGGCAATTTTGAGAGTGTTTTTTAAACCTCTTACCATAATAAATAGAATAAAGAAGAAGGATGAGAAGCTTATCTTCTTCTATTCAAATCTGGGATTTAGAGATAATGTAAAAGCTTTTTACGATTATCTTATAGAAAATAATTATAATGAACAATTTAAAATAGTAGTTAGCATAAATGACTGGGAACAGTATGTGAAAAGAGCTCCAAAGAATGTTACTTTCATTAATAATAAGCAGGGCATTAAATGGTTTATGAAAGCTAAATATGCTTTTTATTGTTTTGGAAAGTATCCAATAAAGCCGTCAAAAAAGCAGACGGTTATAAATCTTTGGCACGGCACACCTCTTAAACGAATCGGTCATCTTGAGAAGGGGTGTGAGAACATTGACTATGACTTTTTTTCAAAGGTTCTTACAAGTGCGCCTATGTATAAGCCGATAATGGCTGATATTTTCGGATGTACAGAGAACCGGGTTGAAGTTATGGGAAATCCCCGTAATGATGAAATGTTCAAAAAAGACAGAATTAAGGATGACTATATAAAAGGAGGCGCAGGTAAGCTTATACTTTGGCTTCCAACATACAGAGAATATGATGAAGGTTTTATTATTTCCATACTAAATAAAGATGAACTTAACAGTTTAAATACTTATCTTATGGATAATAACATTAAGATGATTGTAAAGCTTCACCCACTTCAGACAGCAGATACACAGGGAATAGAATTATCCCACATTAAGTTTATTACTCAGGATGAGCTTAACAGGTCAGACATGACTGTGTATACTTTATTAAGAAATGCAGATGGGTTAATAACAGATTATTCATCAGTATATTTTGATTATATGCTTCTTAACAGACCGATAGGTTTTGCAGTGGAAGATATGGAAAAATATAAGAACAAAAGAGGGTTTATTTTTGACAACCCTAAGGAATATATGCCGGGGCCTGAAATTAGGAACCTTTCAGATATAGAAGAATTTATTGAAAATATCGTTTCAGGCAATGACTTGTATAAGGAAGCAAGAGAGTCAGTAAATGATAAGATTAATTATTATAAAGACGGCAATTGCTGTAAGAGAGTAGCAGAAACATTTATTAAATAATGGAGAGTTGTATGAATGCTTCAACATTAAAACAGAAATTAAAAAAGAATAAAATAGCAAGAATTGGTGCGAAGGTTCTTTTGCCTAATCCTTATCCAAAATATTATGAAAAATTAGATGTGGACAGAAACATAATTTTATATGAATCATTTTATGGAAAAGGAATGACTTGTGGACCTAAGGCAATATTTGATCAGTTAACTAAGAGTATAGTCCTTACATCAACTAAGCATGTCTGGGTTTATGACGATGAGAAACAGTGGGCAGCAAATTTTAAAAAGTATGAGAAATGCGATTATGTTAAGTTTGTAAAATTCAAAAGTGACGAGTATTACAAAATGCTTGCCAGCGCAGGAGTTCTTATAAATAATAGCACTTTTCCACCATGTTTTATTAGAAAGCCTGAACAGGATTATATTAATACATGGCATGGAATACCACTTAAGCTTATGGGATATGATATGCCTAACGGAAATATTGAATCTGCCAATACGGAAAGAAATTTCTTGCAGGCTAATTATTTGCTTTCACCTAATGAACATCATACAAAGATGTATACGGAAGCTTATAAACTTAAAGGAATATATGAAGGTAAGATTATTGAAACCGGACAGGCAAGAACAGATACTATTTTTAACGCAGATAGAAATGAAGTGATAAAGAGCCTTAGATATTCAGGTGTTAATGTAGATGAAAATAAGAAGATTATAATGTATGCCCCAACATGGAAGGGCAACAGCTTTTCCAATCCACAGGCAGATGGAGAAGAATATGAAAAGCTTTATAACAAGGTTTGTGAAGTAATAGATACTAATGAATGGCAGGTTTTAATAAAACCACATCAGGCCGTTTTCAATAAGATTAAGGATGATGAGAAATTAAAAGGTTGTCTTGTAAGTCCAAGACTTGATACTAATGAAGTTTTAAGTGTTACAGATGTGCTTGTGTCAGATTATTCAAGTATATTTTTTGACTTCCTTGTAACAGACAGACCTATAATGTTTTATATTCCTGATTTAGAGGAATATAAAGATACAAGAGGATTGTACATGGAGCCTGAAAAACTTCCGGGACCTGCAACTGACAGTTTAGACAAGCTAAGTGAAATGCTTGCAAATCCTTACGAAGCAGTAAAAGATTGGGCAGACAATTACAGAAATGCCAAAGAGCAGTTTTGTCCGGATGATGACGGCCATGTATCAGAGAGAATTGTAAATGCAATTTTTAAGAATGAATATAATCATATTAAAGTGGTAAGACCGCTTCAGAATAAGAAGAAAATATTTATTTCGCTAGGAAGGGCACTTCAGAATGGAATAACCCATTCATTTTTAAGTCTTTTAAATAATTTGAACTATGACAGATTTGACGTTACGGCTTATCTTTATGAGCCTATAGCAGATGATCAGATTTTAAGAATAAACCAGATTAATAAGAATGTAAGAGTACTTGTAAGAACAGGAGGCAATGTGGCAACAAAAGAAGAGTTGTCCAAGATGTATTTTAGTATGGCCTTTAACTGTAAAGGTTCGTACGAAAAAATGTTGCCAGAAAAGTATTTTGAAAGAGAAGCGAGAAGACTGGTAGGGGATTGCAACTTTGATTCAGTTGTAGAGTTTTGTGGTTACTCACCAATTCTTGCATTAATATTGCCAAAGATAAAAAATAAAAAAACGGCAATATGGCAGCATAATGATTTGATTGCAGATGCCAACAGAAAGTTAGGTCATAAGAAACCGTTAAGGAGAAAGATGAGCATAATCTTTAACTTGTATCCAAGATGGGACAGATTAGTTTCCTGCAGTCATTCAGTTATGGAAGTTAACGAGAAGAATCTTTCAAGACCGGAGATTGAAGGTAAGTTCTCATATGCAAAGAATACTATTAACTATATGAGAGTTTTGGACAGCTTAGATAACGATTGTACTTATGAAAACTTTTCATTACCGGCAAGTAATGAAACAAGCTTTGTAACAATGGGAAGATTGTCTACAGAGAAGAATCATGGAAATCTTGTCAGGGCATTTGGAGAATATGTTAAGGAATATCCTAACAGCAAGCTTTATATTATAGGTGAAGGCCCTTTAAGGGAACAGGTTGAGGGCGAGATTGCAAGACTTAATCTTAAGGACAAGGTTATTCTTACGGGAAATCTTATAAATCCATTTACTTTAATGAAAAACTGTAAATGTTTTATACTTCCATCTATATATGAAGGACAACCTATGGTATTATTAGAAGCGCGTATTGTAGGGCTTCCTATAATAGTTTCAGATTTTTCATCAGTTAAGGATAGTCTGATGGAAAACGGACAATATTTGATTAATTCTTCAGAAGAAAGTATACTGGGGGGGTTAAGGGCTTTTTCAGAAGGAAAAGTTCCGAAATGTAATTTTGATCCAAAACAGTATAACAGAGAAGCTGTGGAAGAATTTGAAAATGCGATTATGTAAAAAATAATTATATAAAATAAGGAAAGGATAAAGGTCACTTAAAAGTGACACCTTAGAATTCTAAGGATGGTATAAATTATGAAGAGAGTTATTACTTATGGTACATTTGATATGCTTCACTATGGACATATTAATTTGCTAAGAAGAGCAAAGGAACTTGGAGATTATCTTGTAGTTGTTCTTTCAACAGATGAGTTTAACTGGAATTCAAAACAGAAGAAATGTTATTTCACATATGAACAAAGAAAGCAGGTTCTTGAAGCAATCAGATATGTAGACCTTGTTATTCCTGAAGAAAACTGGGAGCAGAAGATTAGTGATGTTCAGGATTATAAGATTGACACATTTGTAATGGGAAATGACTGGGAAGGAAAGTTCGACTTCTTAAAGGATTACTGTGAAGTTGTATATCTTCCAAGAACAGAAGGAATTTCAACAACACAGATTAAGACAGATTTAAACCACAAAGATATGGCTGCTAAGGGAGATAAGTAATGGTTAGCATTATAGTAACTCATAAGAAAGATACATTATATTTAAAAGATTGTTTGGAAAGTATTGCCGAACAGCAATTTAAGGATTACGAAACTATTCTTGTAGTTGACCACACAGAGGATAATATCGAACCTTTAATAGAAGAGTTCAAGGATAAGATTAACTTAAAGGTGTTTTATCTTGAAGATAAACATGGTGTCAGCAGTGCAAGAAACCTTGGTCTTGATAAGGCAACAGGAGAGTATGTCTATTTCCTTGATAATGACGATTACCTGTATGGCGATTCTATTAAGTTATTATTGGACGTAATGGATGAAGATACAGATATGGCTTATGGAAGAATGAAACATACATGGTTCCAGAAGCAGGCATTTAATGACAGCCAGGGTGATGATGACGACAATAATGATAATGGCGCAGATGATAAAAAAGTAATTTATGACTTTAATGAACCTTACGCGAATATGCTTGAAAAATATCGTAAATTAGACAAGATTACTGTTTTATCAGCTATTTATAAGAAGTCATTATTTACAGACAATAATATTAGATTTAATGAAAAACAGACATATTTTTCAGATACAAAAGTTTTAGTTCAGCTTTTAAATAACGCTAAGAATATTAAAAGCAACGAAGAATCAGTATATGTTAAGCGCCATCATAATGATAAGGCTAAGAATCCTGCAATTTCGCAGTTTACTAGAGAGGAAACAATGCCGGATTATTTTGTTGCATACAAGAATGCAATTAAGGCAGCAGGAACAAATGAGAGAATTATAAACCATTTATATTATATTCTTGCAAAGTTTGTTGTTAAAGAATACATTATGAAAATGCGTTGGTCAGAAGATGACAGATGGAGAAATGAATTCTTTACGGAATTAGCAACTCTTGCAAAAGATATTAATAACAAAGTATTAAAAGATGATTTTACACATGCTGAAAAGGCAATGGTTAAATCAATGAAACATAACGATTTCGCTAAGATGAAAAAGAAAGCTATGCGTGTTCTTTTCAACAGAAAAATCGTAAAAATGATAAAGAACCCTAGAGTAAGAAATAAGACTATTACTCTTTATGTATTTAACAAGATGAAATTAAAAGAAAACTGGGTAGTTTTTGAAAGCTTTATGGGAAGAAACTGTTCAGGACAGCCTAAATATGTATATAAATATTTGCAGGAAGCTTATGGCGACAAGTATAAATGCATATGGGTTGTTGACAGAAAAGGTGTTGAAATACCGGGAAAACATAAAACATGTAAGCGTTTCAGCTTGAAATACTATTACTATATGAATAGAAGCAAATATTGGGTTAACAATATGAGACAGCCTCTTAGCATTCCGAGACGTGAAGAAACAGTTATGTTAGCTACATGGCATGGAACACCACTTAAGAGACTTGTATTTGATATGGATGATGTACATTCAGCGAACCCAAGATACAAGGATATTGTATTTAAACAGACAAGAGCATGGGATTATTTGTTATCCGACAATCCTTTCTCAACAGAAAGATTCCAGAGCTGTTTCAGATTTGAAAAAGAAAAGATTTTGGAATACGGATATCCTGCTAATGACCCAATGTATGCACCTGACAGAGAAGAGCAGGCAGCAAAGATTAAAGAGAAACTTGGAATTCCAAAGGATAAGAAAGTTATTCTTTATGCTCCAACATGGAGAGATGACCAGTTCTACGAAGCAGGACAGTATGGTTTTGAACTTGATCTTGATGTTAACAGACTTCAGGAAGAGTTTGGGGATGAATATGTATTGTTATTAAGACTTCACTATTTCATAGTAGACCAGCTTGATTTAAGTAAATATGGTGATTTTACAGTTGATGGCAGCAGTTATGATGATATTACTGATTTGTATCTTATTTCAGATATGCTTATTACAGACTACTCATCAGTATTCTTTGATTATGCTAACCTGAAACGTCCTGTACTTTATTACACATACGATTTGGACAAGTATAGAGATGTACTTAGAGGATTTTATCTTGATATGGAAAAGGACTTACCGGGGCCATTGCTTTTAACTAACGATGAAGTAGTTGATGCAATTAAGAATATCGACAAAATCAAAGAACAATACAAAGACAGATATGAAGAATTCTACAACAGATTCTGCTGTGTTGATGACGGACACGCAGCCCAAAGAGTAGTAGAAAAAGTATTTAAATAAAAGATTTAACTAATTTTAAAAATTTAAAAACTAACGGTTTTTAAAGTTTGAAAACAGGTAGCCCTAACTATAATATTGAAATCAAAGCATGTTTTCACAGTATTGTAGTTAGGGTTTTTAAGGTATAGAGATTAATAAATTAAAAGTTGATTTTTTAATTTGTTTATAAGGAGAAGGTATGTTAAGCATTATTATTGCTTTTGGAAAAGGAAAAGAATATTTAAAAGATTGTTTTGACAGCATTAAGGAGCAGGATTATAAAGACATAGAAACAGTGCTTGTTTTAGACAAAGCTAACATAAATCCGGAAGAAAATATTGAAGAACTGATAAGTGAGTTTTCACAGTCAATTAATTTAAAAGTTTATGAAACCGGTGATAATTCAGGAGTAAGTGCCGCCAGAAATTTGGGACTTTTAAAGGCTAATGGAGAGTATGTGTATTTCCTTGATAGTGATGATTATCTTATGGAAGATACATTAACCGGATTAATGAAAACAATGGATGAGAATAAAGACCTTACATATGGTCGCATTTTTCATACATGGTTTAAGAAGGCTGCTTTTAATGTGGATCAGGGAGATGTTATCGACGATGGAAGCGAACAGGAAGTAGATTCTAAGGTTAATAATGATGATAACTTTAATTTCTCAGAAATATATGATTATAAGTTTAAAAATTTCGCCAATTTATCAGAAATAACAGTTCTAGGGACAGTGTTTAAAAAGAAATTCTTAACAGATAATAATATTAAGTTTAATGAAGAGCAGAAATATTATTCTGATCCGGAATTTTGGACTAAAGTTCTTATGAATGTGAAAAATTATGGCTGCAATAAGGATAGTATTTACGTAAAGAGATATCACAATGACAAGATTAATCTGCCATCTATTTCTCAAATGGAAGATGATAGGAAGGATGCTCATTTTGTTCAATCATTTCTTGATTGTATGAAATTATCAGAGAGCAAAACTGATATTAGAAATCACTTTGAAAAAATGGCCTGCGATTATTACGTAAAAGTATTTAGCAGAAAGTTTCATGATAATTCAGCAGATAAAGAATCAATTGATTTTGCCTTAATGTCTTCTATGGTTAAGGAATGTGGAAAGAAGACCATTTCAAAATATGGTTTTGTGGAAAAGAAAATTCTTAAAAATGCCACAGATTATAATATGGAAAAAGTAAAAAAATGGTCAAATATAAGACTTATTAAGAGAAAACTTGTAATGATGTTTACAAGCAAAAAGCATATGTATAGAACCATTAATCTATACGTTTTTGGCAAGATGAAACAGAAAGACAACTGGATTGTTTTTGAAAGTTTTGTTGGAAGAAACTATTCAGGACAACCAAAATATATTTACCGGTACCTTCAGAAGAATTACGGTTCCAAATTTAAATATATTTGGGTTGTTAATGACAAAAATCTTGTAATTGACGGAAATTGTAAGAAGATTAAGCGTTTTGGATTAAAATATTATTATTACATGACAAGAAGTAAATATTGGGTTAACAATATGAGACAACCTCACGCATATCCGAAGAGAGACAGTCAGATAATGCTTGAAACATGGCATGGAACGCCACTTAAAAAACTGGTTTTTGATATGGATGATGTACACTCAGCTAACCCTAAATATAAGCAGATTGTTTACAAGCAGTCAAGAAAATGGGACTACCTATTATCAGATAACCCGTTTTCAACAGAAAAGTTTCAGAGCTGTTTTATGTATGAAAAAGACAAAATTCTAGAATTGGGATACCCGGCAAATGATCCTTTGTATGATAAGGATTTAGATAAAAAAGCAGATGAATTAAAAACAAAACTTGGCATACCAAAGAATAAAAAAGTTCTTCTTTATGCACCAACATGGAGAGATGATAATTCTTACGGTGCCGGTGAGTACAAGTTTGAATTGGCACTGGACCTTAAACGCTTAAAAGAAGAAATAGGTGATGAATATGTAATTCTTCTTAGAATGCATTATTGGATAGTAGACAAGCTTGATTTAACAGGAATGTCTGATTTTGTTATTAATGTAAGTAATTACAGTGACATAACAGACATATATATTGTGTCAGATATTTGTATGACAGACTATTCATCAGTATTTTTTGACTATGCTAATCTTAAACGCCCTATTTTGTACTATATGTATGACCTTGAAAAATACAGAGACGTTCTTAGAGGTTTTTATCTTGATATTGAAAAAGAACTTCCGGGACCAATACTTCAGACTAACGATGAAGTAATAGATGCAATTAAAAATATTAATAAGGTTAATGAAGAATACAAAGATAAATATCAGGAATTTTATAATAGATTCTGTTGCATAGACGACGGTAATGCGGCAAAGCGTGTATGCGAAAAAGTATTCGGTGTAAAGTAGAAAAAATAAATGATTTGTAAAAAAAGTCGGTGCCTTTAATCTTTTATAGATAAAGTAACCTGATTAATAAGCAGAAACATAAAAATGTTACAAAACATAATGTATTTGACATATTTTTGTAAATATATATAATTAAACAATGTATCGCCTAAATTAAGGACATACAGGACTGAACTTAGAATAAGTACAAATTAAAGAGAGAAGGTCCTAAGCTTAATAGGGCAAACATATTGGATTGGAGATTTTTATGAAGAATTATATCGACAGTTTTATGAGATATAGATTCCTTTTAGTTGAATTAGTTAAGAAAGGAATTAAATTAAAATACAGAAGATCATATTTAGGATTAATATGGACTCTGTTGGAACCATTGCTTACAATGATAGTTCTTACATTTGTATTCGGATCTATGCTTGGAAGTAAAGGTGGAGTTTACGGACCGGAATTATATCCGGTATACATTCTTTGTGGACGACTTTTATATAGTTGTTTCTCAAGTGCCTCAAAGATAGGAATGAGATCAATAAGATCAAACCAGGCAATGATAAAGAAAGTATACGTACCAAAATATCTATATCCTTTATCAAGTGTAATTTATAACTACGTTATATTCTTACTATCACTTATAGTACTTGCGATAGTAGGTGTTGTAAGAGGAATTCCACTTACATGGCATATTATAGAAATAGTAATTCCTGTTTTTGTATTATTAATTATGTGTATAGCAGCAGCAATGTTCCTTTCAACAGTCTGCGTATTCTTTAGAGACATTGAATACCTTTGGGACGTATTACTTATGCTGTTAATGTATTGCTCAGCAATATTCTATTATGTTGATAATATTGGAAGCTCAGTGGTTAGAACAGTAATCAGAATGAATCCGCTGTATTGTATTATTGAAAACTTCAGACACATTGTATTGTTAGGAGAATCAATATTTACAAGTTCAATGGAAATCAATATGTTGATTTATTCATCAGTGTTTAGTGTTGTTGCACTTATCATAAGTGTAATTGTATTTAAAAAGAATCAGGACAGATTTATCCTATACATCTAAAGGAGGCTGATTATGGGCAATAAAAAAGTTGCACTTAAAGTTGAAAATATAAGTATCCGCTTTAACTTAAGTAAAGAAAAAGTAGATAACTTAAAAGAATTAATAATAAAGAAATTAAAAGGGCAGAAGATTCACTTTAATGAATTTTGGGCTTTGAAAAACATAAATTTTGAACTGCAAAAAGGTGACCGTTTAGGAATCCTTGGATTAAACGGTGCCGGAAAAAGTACACTTCTTAAAGTAATCGCAGGTGTGTACAAACCAACGACAGGTACAGTAAAAAGATACGGCCACATTGCTCCAATGATAGAATTGGGCGCAGGCTTTGATCCTAACTACACAGGAAGAGAGAACGTATTCCTGTACGGTTCAGTACTTGGATTTTCAAGAGAATTTCTTGAAGAAAAATATGACGAAATCTTAGAGTTCTCAGAACTTGGAGAATTTATAGATGTACCAATAAAGAACTATTCATCAGGTATGAGAGCAAGACTTGGATTCTCAATCGCTACAGTAGTAGAACCTGAAATCCTAATATTAGATGAAGTATTATCAGTAGGTGATGCTAAGTTCAGAAAGAAATGTGAGCGAAAAATGCAGAAAATGTTCGACCACGGCGTAACAGTATTATTCGTATCACACAGCCTTGCACAGGTAAAAAGACTCTGTAACAAAGCCATTCTCCTTGAACATGGTCAGCTAATAGCCCAGGGAGACATAGACGACGTTTCAGAAATATACGAAAGAAAACTGGAGGAATAAAAATGCATTACGTAACAAAAGGAACATGCTCAAGAGCAATCGACTTTGACGTAGTAGACGGCAAAGTAACAAATACAAAATTTACAATGGGATGCATGGGAAACACACAGGGTGTTGCAGCGCTTGTAGAAGGAATGGAAGTAGAAGAAGTAATCAAAAGATTAAAAGGTATCGACTGCGGAGGCAGAGGAACATCATGCCCAGATCAGTTGGCAAAAGCACTTGAACAATACTTAGAAGAAAACAAGTAAGAAATAAAGTAAACAGATCGTTGTAAAAATTGGAAAATAATGTGGAACGATTGGTTTACATAAAATCAAACAAAATAACAAAAAACAAGCGGGTTCGTTATGACTAGTCATAATAAACCCGTTTCGACTATAATTGAAAAAGCTAACAGAACTTCTTGTCACAGGAAAAATTTTATATGCAAACACGTTGAAATTCTTATTTTGCTCCGCCGCCTATTGCAAAGCGAAAACCTAAACTCGCCTACGGCTCAGACAGTAGGTTTTGCGCTTTACGCTATGCTCGCAAAATTGCGAATTTCTGCCTATTGTTTGCGTATATAAAATTTTTCCTGTGACAAGAGAATCAATAGCTTTTGCAATTGAAATAGAAAGGGAGAAATTATGCTAGGAATAATAGGCGCTATGGACGTAGAGGTCAATAGCATTAAATCAGAATTAGAAAATGTAGAAATCAAGAACATTGCCACAATGGACTTTTACAAAGGTACCCTTGCCGGCAAGGAAGTAGTAGTTGTAAAATGTGGTGTCGGCAAGGTTAACGCAGCCATTTGTGCACAGATACTTGTAAGTGTATTTGGCGTAAGTGCCTTAGTTAACACAGGTGTTGCCGGCTCACTTAACAATGATATTAACATTTGCGACATTGTAGTTTCAACAAGTGCGTTAGAACACGACATGGACGTTACACCTTTAGGATATGCCAAAGGGGTAATTCCGGATATGGACCAGTCAGAGTTTAAGGCAGATGAGAACCTTATTAAACTTGCAAAGGACAGCGCAGAGGAAGCAGGGCTTGACGTTAAAATTTTTGAAGGCAAGGTAGTTTCAGGTGACCGGTTTATTGGAACACATGAAGCAAAGGTTTATTTAAGAGATACTTTTAATGGTGACTGTGCAGAAATGGAAGGAGCTTCAATCGCCCACACTGCATATTTAAATAAAACACCTTATGTTGTAATTAGAGCAATCTCTGACAAAGCAGACGGTGGAGCACAGATGGATTATCCTACTTTTGAAGCAAAAGCAGCAGAAAATTCAATTAAACTTATAAATTGTATGATTAAAAATTATTAGGAGCAGATATATAGTAATCCCTTAAAAACAAATGATATTAAAACAATTATAAGAAATGCAGCGGGAATTAATCGTCCAATAGCTGTGGCAACTGATGAGAAAGTTATAGCTAATGGTAGTGAAAAAGACTTGGTTGACTATTTTGCAATAGCAAAGATGACTGTTGACGTGTCAGAGGACTTTGACAGAACGGTTGAGGAAGATAATGTTTATCAGATAATGATGGGTGGCTACAAAGAAGAGTACCACATTATAGTGAAAGATACAGAAAATGCTAAAATTGCTGCCTGGTGGAACCGTGCTATTGACATTATTCCAAAAAACGTTGGAAAAGGCATTGGCGTAAATAAAGTTCTTGAATACTATGGCATAGACAAGTCTCAGGCAATGGCTTTCGGTGACGGCAATAATGACATTGAAATGTTTGAACAAGTTGGACATCCTATAGCAATGGGAAATGCATCTGATGATTTAAAAGCCATATCAGAGCAGATTTGCGGTCATGTTGCGGAAGATGGAATTTACTATTTTTGTAAGGAAAACAATTTAATCTAAAAATTAAATGGCGAATTACGACGAACGGTTTTTGGTGTGCAATAAAAGAAAATGTGCTAAAATGCTAATAAGTTTTCAGATGGATTACTATACATTTAAGTGAGGGGGATTTTTTAGTATGGCAGATTATACTTTTATTGAAATGAAGGAATGGTTTTATAACAATGCACCGAAGATAATTAACGAGAAATACTTTCTATACGTAATGGGAAGTATTTTTTTGTTGGGAATTTTTACAAAATGGTTGGCGGCATTTGGATATGGCAGAATGATTAGAAAAGCAGAGCATATGTCAAATCCAAAGAATGCAACTTTAAGACAGATTAAAATGAAATATGACAGCATAAAAGAAATAAACGGGCACGTGGCGAATCCAATGATTTTTGCTGCAAGAAGTCTGAATAAATGCAAATTAGGTATATTTTCATTAAATAAGCTTAATAATATTATAAACGTGTGTATTATTTTAAGTGTTACATTGGCAGTTGGAACAGGTTTTGGAATTTATCTTACGGGAAAAAGTAAGATAGAGGCGATAGTATACGTTTTGATTGGATATTTCTTTGGAATGGTTCTTGACATGATTAACCGAAGCACAAAAATATCCGAAAAACAGACAGAACTTACCTATATTTTGGTTGATTATTTGGAAGATTCAGTTGTGGTTAGAGAAAATGGCCATATGGAAAAACCGGGAAATGAAAATATTGTACAAGAAAAGCAATCTGAAACTAGTACTAATAACAAGGAATTTGAATCAGATGAACAAATCCTTAACCAAGTGATTGGCGAATTTCTACAATAATCAACAATGTAAGGCAAAAGTCTTGAAAAAATCGTTTCAACATTTTATAATGTAATTTAGTTTTGTAATAAACGGAGGAATTGAGACATGGCTAAAGTTACATTTGATTATTCAAAAGCTGAATCATTTATCTCAAATGATGAAGTTAACAGCATGAAAGAAATTGCCGAAAACGCAAAAAAAGTTTTAGTTGAAAGAACAGGGGCAGGTAATGATTTCCTTGGATGGATTGATTTGCCGGTTGATTATGATAAAGAAGAATTTGACAGAATCAAGAAAGCAGCAGCAAAGATTCAGAGCGATTCAGAAGTACTTATCGTTATAGGTATTGGTGGCTCTTATCTTGGAGCAAGAGCTGCAATTGAATTTTTAAGACATGGTTTTTACAACAATGTGCCTAAGGAAGTAAGAAAGACACCTGAAATTTACTATGCAGGTAATAGCATTAGCCCTTCATACTTACAGGGATTACTTGATGTAGTTGGAGATAGAGATTTCTCAGTTAACATTATTTCTAAGTCTGGTACAACAACAGAACCAGCTATCGCTTTCAGAGTTTTCAAAGAAAAACTGGAAAAGAAATATGGAAAAGAAGAAGCTGCAAAGAGAATTTATGCAACAACTGATGCTAAGAAGGGTGCATTAAAAGGACTTGCAACAGCAGAAGGATACGAAAGCTTCGTAGTTCCTGATGATGTTGGAGGACGTTTCTCAGTTCTTACAGCAGTAGGTTTATTACCAATTGCAGTAAGTGGTGCTGACATTGACAAGTTAATGGAAGGTGCAGCAAGCGGAAGAGAGAAAGCATTAAACAACGCATTCGAAGAAAATGATGCAATGAAATATGCAGCAATTAGAAATATATTATTAAGAAAAGGTAAGCTTATCGAAGTTACAGCTAACTACGAACCAAGTCTTCATTACTTTGGTGAATGGTGGAAGCAGTTGTACGGCGAAAGTGAAGGAAAAGACCAGAAGGGTATTTTCCCGGCAGCAGTTGACCTTACAACAGACCTTCACTCAATGGGACAGTTCATTCAGGATGGCTCAAGAACAATGTTTGAAACAGTAATCAACATTGAAAAGTCAAGAGCTTCAGTAGTTATCGACGAAGATCCTGAAGATTTAGACGGACTTAACTACTTAGCAGGTAAGGATATGGATTTTGTAAACAAGAGTGCCATGAACGGTACAATTCTTGCTCACACAGATGGAAATGTTCCTAACCTTATGGTAAGGGTTCCTGAACAGAACGAATTTTACCTTGGTGAATTATTCTATATGTATGAATTTGCATGTGGCGTAAGTGGTTACATTCTTGGAGTTAATCCATTTAACCAGCCTGGTGTAGAAAGCTACAAGAAGAATATGTTCGCATTACTTGGCAAGCCAGGATACGAAGATATGACAGAAGCATTATTAAAGAGATTATAATCTTAAGGATATTTAGTTTAACAATAAATTATAGTTTGAAAGCTATTTAGCTTAATGGATATTGTAATTTAAACAGTTTCTAATAAAGAATTTAGTATTAGAGTTATATAAGAATTTTTAGGAGATGGGATTTTTTCCTGTCTCCTTTTCTTTCTTGCGAAATAAGCTAATGTGCTTTACAATTAGAATTAAGAGTTTGCCAAAAAAGGAGTAGTTATGAGTAAAAAAAGTATTTCCATAAAAGATATTGCAAAATTAGCAGGGGTGTCAATTGCCACTGTTTCAAGGGTAATTAACCGGAATGGAAAGGTTGCACCTGAAACTGAAAAGAAAATATTGCAGGTTATGGAAGAAAACCACTATGTACCTAATCTTTTGGCAAAAGGTTTTAGAACTCAGAAATTCACAACAATCGGAATAATTGTTCCTGATATTTCCATTGAATTTTTTAGCAAAATAGCAAAAAAAGTGCAGACTATTTTTTTTGAAAGAGGATATGCAACCATAATATGTAACACCAATGAGGATTACAAAATGGAACGCCAGTGCATCAATATGCTTCAGGCTCAGCACGTAGGGGGGATTATTCATATAGTCTCCGTTACAACCGAGAAGGAGAAAAAGACTTCAATACCTACGGTTTACATAGACAGGGAACCGGCGTATGGAAACACCAAAAAGGATATGGTTCTTATTGAAAGCGACAACGTGTCAGGTGGATATCAGGCAACAAACGAAATGATTAAAAAAGGTTGCAAAAATATAATTTGTTTTTGCCCTAAGGATAAAGGCTCAACACATATAAAAAGATGGGAAGGCTATTGTAAGGCAATGGAAGAAACAGGCGGTAAGCCACGATTAGTAAGTCTTGACAATGTATCGGAGGTGGATGCTTACGAGAAAGCCATAGAACTATTCGGGAAAGACAAAGAGATTGATGGAGTTTTTGCCACAACTGACCTTATTGCCATAGGTGTATTAAAGGCATTAAAAGAATTAAAAATAAAGGTGCCTTCTCAGGTAAAAGTATTCGGCTATGATAATAGCCTGTTATCAGAGATTGCTACAACACCTATAGCTACGGTGGAACAGCCGATAGAGTTAATGTCTGAAAAAGCAGCTGAAATGTTGGAAAAACTAATGGACGGAGAAAGGCCGGAAGAAAGCCATATTGTGGTTCCGGTGAAATTAGTGAAAAGAAAAACAGGAAAATAAGCTATTTGATAAATTATAGAAGAATATATTGACAATAATAATGTAAACGTTTACACTAAAAACAAGTAAGAAACATAAGAGGCAACTAAATGGGAAACGTATATGTGTTTCTCATAGTTTTTAGAAAAGATGTAAACGTTTATATCATCGAATTATGAAAGAAGAAAGGAAGAATATTATGGAAAAATTATTATGTCCATCAATGATGTGTGCAAATTACAGAAACTTGGAGAAGGAAGTTAATGATTTAATTGAAGCAGGGGTAGATATCTTCCATATTGATATTATGGACGGACAGTTTGTTCCAAACTTTGGAATGGGATTACAGGATGTGGAGTATATTTGCAAAGCATCAACAATACCTGTTGATGCACATTTGATGATTGAAAATCCTGGAAACTATGTTGAGAAGTTTGCAAAATTGGGAATTGACATTATTTATATTCATCCCGAATCAGATGTACATCCAACAAGAACATTACAGTCAATTATAGACTTGGGCGTAAAGCCGGGCATTGCAATTAATCCGGGAACAGCGGTAGAAACAATTAAGCCATTGTTACCATTTGTGGATTATGTAATGGTAATGAGTGTTAATCCGGGATTCTCAGGACAGAAGTACATCTCTTCAGTAGATGAAAAGATTGCACAGCTAGTAGAATTAAAAGAAAAATATGGCTACGAGGTAATGCTTGATGGTGCATGCTCACCTGAAAGAGTGGAAACTTTAAGCAAGGTTGGTGTTAAAGGATTTATCCTTGGAACATCAGCATTATTTGGCAAGGAAAAATCTTATAAAGAGATTGTTAAAGAGTTAAGAAGCTTGTAGAAGTGTCAAAGTAGAAATTTAACAGAATTGTTGTGCATAAAATAAGGCAGAGGTGACTTATGAATAATGAATGTGTAATTGGTATTGATATCGGCGGAACTAATATAAGAATCGGGCGTACTGATGAAAATGATCAGCTTGTGGATTTTGAAAGGGTTTCAAGCAAGGAAACATTTAAGGACGGAAACATATCAGAAAGTTTGACTGAAGTTTTAAAGAATTATCTTGATAAGTATTGCAAGAATGTGCAGGTTAAGCAGATTGCAATTGGAATCCCTGCAACTTTAAGTTCAGACAGAAAGCAGATTCTTCAGGTTCCTAACATAAAAGGAATGGATGGTCTTTTTCTTGGAAAAGAATTAGAAGAAAATCTTGGCATTCCTGTTGTATTGGAAAAAGACGTAAATATGTTATATTACTGGGACAAGTATGATAAAAAGCTTAGTGATGAAGGTGTAGGCATTGGTGTTTACATTGGCACAGGAGTAGGTAACGCAATATTTATCAATGGAAAACCACTGGCAGGCAAAGATGGTGTGGCAGGAGAACTTGGTCACATTCCAATGATCGGTGGAACAAGTCAATGTGGCTGTGGAAACCTTGGCTGCTCAGAGTGCTATGCGTCAGGTTGGAAGTTGGTTGAGTTGAAAGAGGAATACTATCCTGATGTAGACATGAATGATTTGTTTGTAAAGAAAAGCAATGATACGGTGCTAAAGAATTTTGTGGACAATATTGCCTGCGTGGCATGCGCTGAAATCAATATACTAAATCCTGACTCCATTATTTTCGGTGGCGGAGTAATTAATATGAAAGGCTTCCCTAAGGATTATTTGGAAGAAAGATTGTATGTGCATGCAAGAAAACCGTATCCGGCAGAAAGCCTTGAAATCCAGTACTCAGAAGATAAAGTAGACAACGGAGTAAAAGGCGCAATAATATTTGCAAAAACATTGTTAGAAAAATAGAGAATATATAATAATTGATATTTATTAATGAGAAAATAAGAGTCGCTTAGTGCGGCTCTTATTTTCGGTTGGGGTGGATGAATGGCTGGATGGGAATAAGGACAACTTTTAACATAAAAATACAAAAATACACAAATTATACAAGAAAAAACAAGCAAATAACAACAAAATTACATAAAAAATAAAAACGTTATTAGTAAAAATATCCATAAAAAAAGTAAAAAATAGAAAAAAATTGCTATTTAATCTAAAAATATTCTATTTTTTTTGTACAAGATAAAATCTATAATGAACGTAGTCAATGAGACAGGAAAACAAAAAGTTAAAAAACAGGAGGAACAGTTAAATGAGAAAATCAAAATTATTAACAGTGTTGGTAGCGGCAGCAATTGGAGTTTCAATGGTAGGATGTGGTTCATCAGGAGGAAGTTCAAGTAGTGGAAGTGGCGGAAGCAGTTCAGGCGGAGACGTAGCCAATAAGGATAAGCCTTTATGTTGGTACAATCGTCAGCCATCAAACAGTTCAACAGGTGAACTTGATAAGACAGCACTTACATTTAATGACAAAACATATTATGTGGGATTTGATGCTAACCAGGGTGCAGAACTTCAGGGACAGATGGTACTTGAGTACATCAAAAAGAATATTGACAAGATCGATAGAAACGGAGACGGAGTAATCGGATATGTACTTGCAATTGGTGATATCGGACATAATGATTCAATAGCACGTACATGTGGTGTTCGTTCACAGCTTGGCACAGCAGTTGAAAAGGACGGAAGCGTTGATTCATCACCTGCAGGAACAAACGTTGATGGAACATCAAAAGTAGTTAAAGATGCAAAATTAGAAGTTAACGGAAAAACATATACAATCAGAGAACTTGCTTCTCAGGAAATGAAAAACTCAGCCGGAGCAACATGGGATGCAGCAACAGCAGGTAACGCAATTGGAACATGGACAGCTTCATTTGGTAAACAGATTGATGTAGTTGTTTCTAATAACGATGGTATGGGAATGTCAATGTTCAATGCATGGGCAAAGGACAACAAAGTTCCAACATTTGGATATGATGCTAACAGCGATGCAGTAGCAGCAATTGCAGAAGGCTACGGCGGAACAATTTCACAGCACGCAGACGTACAGGCATACCTTACACTTAGAGTTCTTCGTAATGCACTTGATGGTGTAGATGTAGATACAGGTATCGGTACAGCAGATGATGCAGGAAACTGCCTTACAAAGGATGAAGATTACAGATACAGCGAAGAAGAAAGATCATATTACGCATTAAATGTAGCTGTAACAGAAGACAATTATAAAGACTTTACAGATTCAACAAAGATTTATGACAAGGTTTCAAAACAGCTTGATGCAAGTAAGAGTCCTGAAAAGAAAGTATGGCTTAACATTTACAATGCATCAGATAACTTCCTTAGCTCAACATATCAGCCATTACTTCAAAAGTATGATGATCTTCTTAACCTTAAAGTAGATTACATCGGTGGTGATGGTCAGACAGAATCAAATATTACAAACCGTTTAGGTAACCCTAGCGAATATGATGCATTTGCAATTAACATGGTTAAAACAGATAATGCAGCTTCATATACATCAATTCTTTCAAAATAGAATTCTAATTAAAGATTAAACTGGTTGTAGAAGGGGGCTTTAAAGCCCCCTTATTAAAAGAAGAGGAAGTATAAATATGGCAGGAGATAAGAATGAATACATCTTGTCGATTAATGGAATGAGCAAATCATTTGGCCGAAATAAGGTTTTAAAACATATTAGTTTAAATGTTAAACCGGGGTCTATCATGGGACTTATGGGTGAAAACGGAGCCGGAAAATCGACAATGATGAAATGTCTCTTCGGAACTTATCAAAAGGACGAAGGAACGATAATATTAGATGGAAAAGAAGTAAACTTTTCAGGTCCTAAAGAAGCACTGGAAAATGGTGTGGCAATGGTACATCAGGAACTTAACCAGTGCCTTGAGAGAAGTGTTGTAGATAATTTGTTTTTAGGAAGATATCCTAAGAACTCAATGGGCGTAGTTGATGAAGGAAGAATGAAAAAAGAAGCTTCAGACTTATTCAGAAAACTTGGAATTACAGTTAATATGACTCAGCCAATGAAGAAAATGTCTGTATCACAAAGACAGATGTGTGAAATAGCAAAAGCTATATCATACAATTCAAAAGTAATTGTACTTGATGAACCTACATCATCACTAACAGCACCGGAAGTTGAAAAGTTATTTAAGATGATGAGACAGTTGAAAGAACAGGGAATCTCATTAATATATATATCACACAAAATGGATGAAATATTCGAAATTTGTGATCAGGTTTCAGTTTTACGAGATGGAAGTCTTGTTATGACAAAAGACAGCAAAGACACAGATATGAATGAACTTATTTCAGCAATGGTTGGACGTTCACTTGATAACAGATTTCCACCTGTAGATAATAAGCCGGGAGAAGTTATTTTCTCAGTGGAAAATTTGTCTACTAAATACGCACCTAAACTTCAGAATATATCATTTGACATAAGAAAAGGAGAAATCTTCGGATTATATGGACTTGTAGGTGCAGGAAGAACGGAATTACTTGAAACAATATTTGGAATGCGTACAAGAGCAGCAGGAAATGTAATTTATGATGGAAAAATAATGAATTTTACATCAACAAAGGATGCAATGGATCATGGCTTTGCACTTATAACAGAAGAAAGAAAGGCCAATGGATTATTCTTAAAGGGAGACATTACATTTAATACTACTATTGCAAATATGAATCACTACAAAAAAGGTATAGCATTATCCAAAGATGAAATGGTTCGTGCAACGGCAAATGAAATAAAAGTTATGCGTACTAAATGTATGGGACCGGACGATATGATTTCAAGCCTTTCAGGTGGTAATCAGCAGAAAGCAATATTTGGAAGATGGCTTGAACGTTCACCTAATATCTTTATGATGGATGATCCAACAAGAGGTATTGATGTTGGAGCCAAATACGAAATATATGAATTGATTATAAACATGGCAAAACAGGGAAAAACAATTATAGTTGTTTCATCTGAAATGCCGGAAATTTTAGGTATAACTAATAGAATAGGCGTTATGTCTAATGGACATTTGGCAGGAATAGTTAACACTAAAGAAACAGATCAGGAAGAATTATTAAGACTTAGTGCTAAGTATTTGTAAAAAAGAGAGGAGCATAAGATATGGCAGAGAAAGGATTTATTCTTTCGGCTGAAGAGGAGTTAAAACTTCGAGAGCCCATAGATGAATATATAGGAAAAATACAGGAACAGATAGATGCTTTAAGATTAGATGGTACAGACAAAGTTAGAAGCTTAAAGAACCATATTGCAGTTGTAAAAGAAAGCAAAAATCTATCAAAAGAAGAAAAGACAAAAATTATCGAAAACGATAAAAAAGTATTAGAAGAGGCAAACGCAGTTGAAAGTCGTAATAAAGACAAAGTAAACAAATTAATTGCAGAAGCTGAAGATTATCTTTCAAAGAATTATAACAGCCAGTACTACAATAAGGTGGTTAAATGTTGTGAAGCTGAAAAAGAGGCTGAAAAGAAAGAGTATGAGAGAATTTGTGCAGTATTAAAAGAAGAACATACAGCACAGTTAAGTAAATTATCCGATCCGGATGAGATTAAAGATGAAAAATATGTTTACAAGAATAAATTATATGATGCGAAGATGGCACATGAATCAAAATGTCAGGAAATCAAAGACAGAAAACATGATGCGTTTTTACATAAGTATCATTTAATCGACTTGTTGCGAATGTCAAAATATACATTTGCACAAAAGAGAGCACAGAGTATAGAAAACTATAAGTATTCATTTAATTTAGCACAGTTTCTTTACAAGAATGGCTTGTATATTGTTATTGTTCTAATATTTATTGGATTATGTGCAGTAACTCCAATAGTAAAAAATACACAGTTGCTTACATACACAAACATACTTAACATTCTGCAACAGGCTTCCCCTAGAATGTTCCTCGCCCTTGGGGTTGCAGGATTAATCCTTTTAACAGGAACGGACCTTTCCGTAGGACGTATGGTTGGTATGGGTATGGTAGCGTCGACCATAATAATGCATAACGGTATTAATACAGGTGGAGTATTTGGCCACATATTTGACTTTTCAAGTATGGGTCCTGTAAACAGAGCAATTTTGGCATTAGTTGTCTGCATTGTACTTACAACATTCTTTGCTATGATAGCAGGATTTTTTATGGCAAGATTTAAGATGCATCCATTTATTTCAACAATGGCTAACATGCTTATTATCTTTGGTTTAGTTACATATGCAACAAAAGGTGTTTCATTCGGTGCAATTGACCAGGCAATACCTAATATTTTCATTCCTCAAATAGGTGGTTTCCCAACAATTATACTTTGGGCAGTAGTTGCCATTGCAATTGTATGGTTTATCTGGAATAAAACAACTTTTGGAAAAAATCTGTTTGCTGTAGGTGGAAATCCTGAAGCAGCAGCAGTATCAGGAATCTCAGTATTCAAAGTAACTATGGGAGCATTCATTCTTGCAGGTATTCTTTATGGATTTGGTTCATGGCTTGAATGTAACAGAATGATTGGTTCAGGTAGTGCAGCATATGGACAAGGATGGGATATGGATGCAATCGCAGCCTGCGTAGTTGGTGGTGTATCATTTACAGGTGGTATTGGTAAGATTTCAGGTGTAGTAACAGGTGTTCTTATTTTCACTTCCCTTACTTATTCACTTACAATCCTTGGAATCGATACAAACCTCCAGTTTATTTTTGAAGGTATTATCATCCTTGCAGCAGTAACTCTTGACTGCCTTAAATATGTACAGAAAAAATAAATATTAGAAAATATTTCTTAATGATAAAGCTAAAAGTCGTTCTAATTATCTATATGATTAATGGAACGGCTTTTAGTCTAAATTGGTTTAAAAGCAATTCATAGTTTGTTATAATAAAAAAAACAGGTGGGAGAAATATGGAAATAAAAAACAATACTGATATAGAGAAAACTAATATGGAAAATTACAAAGTTATTTTGGTGGATGACGAAGAAGAAGTAATTGATGCAATAAAAAGCCGAATATTATGGGAACAATTAGGTTTGCAGATTGTAGGCAGTGCAACAAATGGTGTAAAAGCATTAGAATTAGTAGAAAAGTTACAACCTGACATTGTTATAACTGACATAAAAATGCCTTATATGGATGGTCTGGAACTGTCGAGAAGATTAAACGATGAATACAGAAATGTTCATATAATTATTTTTACGGGATTTGATGAATTTGATTATGCAAAAGAAGCAGTGCATCTTGAAATAGATGAATATATGCTTAAACCAATTAACGCTGTGGAATTGTCAGAGTGCCTTAAGCGTGTTAAGAATTCATTGGATAAAGAAAGAGAAGAAAAATTAAATGTTCAAAAGCTTGAAAATTATTTCGATGATGTTTTGCCAATTATTCAGACTAACTTTTTTGTTTCGTTAATAGAGGGAAGAGTTAACGAAAGTGAATATGAGAAATTTTTGCAGGCATACAAGATAGATTTAAATGGACCGTATTTTTGTTGTGCAGTTTTTCACACTTCAGAAAATAATGTTCCGGAAGAAATGTCGCCATTATTATTATCTATGTCGGTTGAGAGAGAGATAAAAGCAAGAATAGTGGAAAAATTCAAGTGTAGGGAATTTATATATTTAGGAAATACAGTTCTTATTATAGAATTGAAATCAAAAGAAGAGACAGTAGAACTTACTGATGTTTGTGATAAATTCTGTAAGTGGGTTAACAGAGTAATTGGAGCAGTAGTAACTGCAGGAATAGGTATGGTATGTGATAACATATCAAATATTAATAATTCGTATGATGGGGCAAGGGAAGCCGTATCATACAGAGTATTATATGGAACAAAGAGAGCCATAAATATTGATGAAATCACATCAAACAAACAAAATATGGGATTACAGTCAGAAGAAACAAAGATGCATGAATTGTTTAAGGCCATTTATCTGGGAAACGAACAGGAAATAGAGGCTGCAACAAACAGGGAAGTTGACAGAATACATAGTAATTCCAATACGGTTAGCCAATATAAGTTATATACAATGGAAATGGTAGGAGCATTCTACAGATTTTGCGAAAATAATTTTATTGACTTTAACGATTTTCTGGGCGAAATGAGCAACCCTTATGAAAAGGTGCCAAAAATGGATGAAAGCACACTAAAAAAATGGATTGTGCAAGTTTCCACAGAAATGGGAAAACAATTAAAGAGTGTTCGAAACAGTAAATCACGAAGACTGATAAATGACGCAAAAAATATCGTCGCAAACAGATATATGGAAGAAGATTTATCCTTGGATAAGGTTTGCTCAATAATGGGAGTGTCTAATTCATACTTTTCTTCTATATTTAAGAAGGAAACAGGAATTTCTTTTGTATCTTATTTAACAGATTATAGAATGGATATAGCAGCAAAGTTAATTTTAGATACAAATGAGAAAAGCTACAAGATTGGTGAAATGGTTGGATATATGGACGCAAACTATTTTAGTTATGTATTCAAAAAGAAATTTGGAATTTCACCATCTAAATATCGAAATGCAAAATTAAAATCATAAATATATGCAGGGATGGAATATTGAAAAATAAAAGTAAAACAGGCGGGAAAAATCTTAATAGAGGAAGAAAATGGTTTCACAAAGGGGAATTTATAGGTCTTGATATACAGTCAGTAATAATGACTGTTTTAACTATGCTTACAATTGCAGTTACTGTAGTTATGGGCTTGTTAATTTATAACAGATTTAAGCTGTCAGTTAAAGAAACAAATATATCAAGCACTGAGGGCATAGTAGACAGCGTAGTAGAAAAAATGAATTCCGATTTGTATAATATAAGACAGATTTCAAATGCAGCGAACTATAACATTATTCAACAATACGACGTTTCGAGTCAGGAATTTAATAACCAGTTTAGCCTTCTTTACGAAATAAATTCTGACAAAATACAAAGCCTGGTTTTGTATAACAATGAAGGAAAACTTATGGCATCAGAACCAATTTCTTCAGAGAAAAAGAACGTAGAAATTAAAAGACAGGATTGGTTTTATAATGCAAAGAAAGAAATAGAGAACATTCATTTTTCAAAACCTCATTTGCAAAATATATTTATGGATGGAACATACAAGTATAATTGGGTTATTTCTCTTAGCCGTTCAGTTGACATAAATGATGGAGAAGAACCAATAAGTGGAATATTATTAGTAGATATGAAATATTCAATTATTGAAGAAACGTTTGAAAGAATTAATGGTAATTCCAACGGTGTATATTATTATTTGTGTGATGGTAATGGAGATATAATTTATCATCCAAGAAAGGTTGAAATTGACAGAAACAAGTTAACCGAAAGCAACAGGGAACTTGCTTCATATGAAGACGGAATATATGAACTTAAATTAAATGGAAGAAAAGCAAATTATGTTATAAGTAATATGGCATATACAGGTTGGAAAGTTGTGGGTGTTGTGCCGGAAAGCACGCAAATTATGAGCATGAACCAGTTTAGATATTATATAGTAATAACCATTATAATATTGCTGATGATGCTTCTTGTTGTAAATAGATTTATTTCAAAGAGAATTTCAAAGCCTATTAGAGAGTTAGATGAATCCGTTAAGGCTTATGAAGCAGGTGGCAAAAAAGACATTTATGTTGGAGGTTCTTCAGAGATAAGACATCTGGGATATTCAGTTCAGAAATCATATGAACAGATTGAAGAATTGATGGACGAGATTATTAAGCAACAGACTCAAAGAAGAAAAAGTGAATTAGCAGCATTGCAAAGTCAGATAAATCCACACTTCTTATATAATACATTAGAATCAATTACTTGGATGGTGGAAGCAAACAGAAACGCAGATGCAGTATTGATGATTTCGGAGCTTGCTAAGTTACTTAGAATAAGCTTATCAAAAGGAAAAACAATAATAAGAATTGCAGATGAAATACAACACAGCAAAAGTTATATGAGCATTCAAATGGTAAGATACAAAGAACGATTTGGAATAAAATTCCACATTGATGAAGAAATTAATGATTACTGTATTGTAAAACTGGTAATACAGCCCATATTAGAGAATGCAATTTATTATGGTGTAGGCGATATGGATGCTGATGAAGGCGGAATGATAACTGTTACAGGAAGAAAGATTGAAGAGGATATATACATATCTATAGAAGATAATGGAATGGGTATGAGAGAAGAAGTAGTGGAAAATATTCTTACAGATAACAGTAAAGTTCCAAAACATGGTTCAGGTGTAGGCGTAATAAATGTTCATAATAGAATACAGCTTATGTTTGGTGAAGAGTATGGATTAAAAGTCGAAAGTGAAGCTGATGAGGGAACAAAAGTTACAATACATATACCGGCAATACCATTTAATAGTGAAAATCAAAGTAAAATGGAAGAGAAAAGTGTAGAAAGGAAGGGCAAAAATGAAAAAGAATAAAGTAATCTTTCTTGCTACAGAAATTATATTATGTGTTTTAGCACTTTTTTTCACTTTCAAAATGTTTGATCAAAATGAGACAGAAAAGAAAGTTGCAGTAATTGTACAAAATTCAGGTGATAAAAATTGGGATTCTTTCATAAAGGGATTAAAAGAATCAGCCAAAGTCAATAATATTCATTTGATTATATGTAATGCTGATGAAATCAACAACATAGATGATCAAAAAGAATTAATTAATGAGCAAATAGAAAATGGAGTTGATGCTTTTATAATAAGTCCGGCTCCGGGAAGCAAAACAAAAACAGAAATGAAGACTATTTGTGGAGACAAGCCATTTATATTAGTAACTGAAGATGTTTATATGGGAGAAAATAAAAAATCTGAATACCCTGTAATAAAGCCTGATAATTACAAAATCGGCTATAGTCTTGGAAAAGAAATGGTTGGAAAATCTATAAAGAAAATAGGCATTGTACTAGGACAGGAAGAAAAAGAAGAAACAGCTGACAGATATAAAGGGTTTGAAGATGCAATAAAAGATAGTGGCATGAAAGTTGCTTGGAAATATAATGGCATAGAAAATAAAGACATTGTTAAAATTGTAAATCGCAGGAGTAAAGTTGATGCAATAGTAGTGTTAGATAACTATTCACTAGATGATTTGGGTGAAAACGTCAGAGAGGATTCGTATAATGGTGCGAAAATATATGGTGTTGGAACTAATGTTGAGTCCTTTGTCCTTGTGGATTATGGAAAAGTGGAATGTGTGATAATTCCTGACGGATATGAAATGGGATATAAAAGTGTTAAGGAGATAACTGAAAGACTAAACCATACTTTTTATGTGATGAAAAGTACTAATGTGGAACACAAAATAGTTTATAAAAAAGATTTATTTACTACTGATATTGAAAGGTTTTTGTATTCATATGAATAAAAGAAAGAAAATTGTTGTAGGTTTGATTTTAGGAATAATTCTAGTCTGCAATATTTGCGGTTGTCAAAGCAATAAAGAAGAGAAGAACAGCATACTTAGAGTAGGCATAGTGACTTATACACAGGATGATCCTTTTATAAATGCGTTAAAAGAACAGCTAAAAGGGAACTTAAAAACTATGGAAACGAAGGATATGAAGATAATGATCTCCGAAAGAAATGGAGACAATGACCAAAGGGATCAAAATGAAGCTGTTGAAGAGATGATTGATGCAGGATGTGATATAATGTGTATAAATTTAGTAGATAGAACAGAGCCTTCTACGATTATAAAAATGGCAAGACAGAATAACATACCCGTTATTTTCTTTAACAGGGAACCGGTTAAAGAGGATTTGAAGCAATGGGATAAACTTTATTATGTAGGCTGTAATGCAGAACAGTCAGGTGAAATGCAGGGACAGATAGCAGCAAAATATATAAAAAAGAATAAAAAAGTTGATAAAAATTATGATGGAAGAATTCAATATGTATTATTGGAAGGTGAAGCGGGGCATCAGGATGCCATAAGTAGAACGGACTGTTCCGTAAAAACCATAATAGGCAAAGGTATAAAACTGGAAAAATTAAGTTATCAGTTTGCAGATTGGAATAGAGGACAGGCAGAAAACAGAACAAACCAATTAATTGAACAATATGGTGATAAGATAGAAATGATAATTTCCAACAATGATGAAATGGCATTAGGAGCATTGGAGGCATATAAAAAATCAAAATATGACAAGAAGCAGTGGCCGATTATTTTTGGAATTGACGGTTTGGATGATGCTTTAGCAGCAATAAAGAATGGCGAAATGCAGGGAACGGTATACAATGACAAAGAAGATCAGGCATTAGAAATTTCGCGATTAGTTGTAGACATTTATCAGGGCAATAGTATGAAAAATCATAATTTGCAGCAGGGAAAATATTATGTGTCTCAATACAAAAAAGTTGAAAAAAGCAGTATAGACAAATTCATAAAATAAAGGCGGGTCAATATATGTGGAGTGAAAGGTTTAACAAAGAATTTAAAGAAGAATCTAAGAAAGAGACAAATGAAAAGTCTAAAAACGAGTTAAAAAAAGAACTTTTTGGAGAAGACTTTTATGAAGAAATGGAACCTGAGAAAAGATTAGAAATTTTTCAAAAAAATATAGATTCAGACAATAATAAAGAACTACGAGAATGCTTATGGACAGCAAGATATGGAAAAAGAAAGCCTAAAAAAGACTTATTCATAGGCTATCTTATGGAAATGAAATACATATCAGAAAGTGGTTCCACTGATGTAGGAGGAGCGAAAAGAAAACAGTTGTGCAAGATTATTAATAATTTGTGCATTGACAACTATGAAATTCTGTCAGAGGAGCAGCGTGGCATTCTTAAAAATGAGCTAAAGAATACATTTAAAAAATTTATTCAGGTAAGTCGAGGAGGTAGAGGCTTCACTTCGGCAGTTTTTGGACTGGGACAGTTATCTGATGAGGGCATTGCAAAAAAGATAGCTGAACAAATAAGCAACATTGCATTCCTAACACCTCATATGTTCAGAATGGATAAAGAATTTGAAATCCTTCAGACAGCAGCGCTGGAAGCCTATAGAGAAGAATATCCCAATAGAGAACATTTTTTGAAAAAATAGGACAACCTTAGATTGTACCAAAATACCTCACGGTTTGAGAAAATGAAAACCGTGAGGTATTTTTTTGGGGGCTTGAATAGTTACAGACTTAGAGTTTGCCTCATATATAGTACAAATCCCGAATAGTTTTGAAGTAATCCACCCCAAATCTCTCATATCAAGTGAAAACAAATGACAGAAAATGAAAAATAAAGAATTATTTATAATTTTATCTCAAATACCCAACAATCAGCATACATATTACACAAAAAATACAATTTACATACTCGAAAAATAACATTATTGTTAGAAAAATCAAAAAAACCGGAAAAGGCAAAAATAACACAAAGCAAAAAGTGACAACAAATGAAACGTTTTTAACAACAAAAACTGTACAATATGCACAAAAGAAATATGTCTAAATTGTGAAAACCGTGAAAAATGTTGAAAATAGTTGACAGAAAATGAAAAGAGTACTACAATTATGCTATCAGATGAAAACAAATGACAAAACTTGAAAGAACAAAAGATAAAAGAAATAACAAAGAAAGGAAGGAAATATGAATTACGCAGGAAGATTTAATTCTTTTATATTAAAAGGCCAGAACGTATTTGATGCAATTAAGGCATATCACGAGATGGACGGCATTACACATTTAGAGTTTAACTACCCGGAACATTTTGCAGGATATGATTTAGAAGAAATCAAAAAGGCCATGGGTGATTTAAAAGTTAACGGATTGGCAGTTCGTTGGAGAAATGATTTCACAAACGGAGACTTAACAAATCCTGATCCGGAACTTAGAGAAAGAGCCATCAGATATTGTAAGGAAGCTACAGATATTTGTAGAGAACTTGGTGGAACATACATAACATTATGGTTAGAAAATGACGGTTTTGATTATGCGTTCCAAGTTGACTATGAAGAAGCATGGAACCAAATGATAGATGCTTTCAGAGAATTAGCAGATTATGCACCAGACATGAAATACAGCATCGAGTACAAACCATTTGAACCAAGAAACTTCTCAATGGTTGACAGCACAGGAATGACATTACTTCTTATTAAAGAGATAGACAGACCAAATGTAGGATGTACATTAGACTTCTGTCATATGTTAATGAAGAGAGATTCCCCGGCATACGGACTAGCACTTGCAGCAAGTATGGGAAAACTTTATGGATTACATATGAACGACGGATATTCACAGATGGACAGCGGAATGATATTTGGTTCAGTAAATATAGCTCACGCAGCTGAGTTTATCTACTATTTAAAGAAGTACAATTATCAGGGAGTTGTATTCTTCGATACATTCCCAATCAGAGAAAACGCAAAGCTTGAAACACAGGCAAACATCAATTCATTCGAAAAGATTTCAAAAATAATTGATGAAATCGGAATGGACAGAATAGCTGAAGTAGTATCTAAACGTGACGGAGTTGAGGCACAGCGCCTTGTTCTGGACATGTTGAAATAAAGAGAAAATAAAAAAGAAAAAGGAGAACACACAAATGAGAAAGAAATTTTTAGCAGTTGCCCTTGCAGCAACAATGGTAATCGGTTTAGTTGGATGTGGAAATTCATCATCTAGCTCAAACAACGCAACAACAGCAGCCTCAAATGACACACAGGCTACAGAGGAATTTAACCCTGATACAGTTAAAGACAGCAAGACTATCGAAGACATCCGTAAAGATAACGGAGACGAAGTAAAAGTTAAGAGTGGTTTAAAGATGGGTGCCATCGCAAAGTCATTCTCAAACGAATTCTGGCGTAACTTTAAAAATGGTTATGAACAGTCAGAAAAGGTACTTAAAGATGCAGGCGTAGACGTATCAATTAAGATTGACGGAACAACAGATGAAAGTGATGAAATCGGACAGCAGACAATGACAGACAACTTAGTAAATCAGGGTTACAACGCTTTAATGTTAAGCCCAATCTCAGATTCAAACTTAACAGCATCAGTTGATAACGCTAAAGGCAAAAAGATTCCTACAATTAACGTAAACGATGGATTAATCGCAGCAGCAGATTACTTCGTAGGACCGGATGCTTACCAGAATGGTGAATTAGCAGCTGAATGGGTTTCAAAACAGCTTGGTGACAAAGGTGATGTAGCTATCGTAATCGGTATGGCAAAAGCTTTCGCAGCTCGTGAAAGAACAGCAGGATTCAAGGGATGGATCAAAGACAACAATTCAGGACTTAACGTAGTAGCAGAACAGAATGCTGACTGGGATAGACAGAAAGCTAAAGAATTAGCAAGCACATGGATTCAGCAGAACCCAGACTTAAAGGCTATCTTCTGTAACAACGATGATATGGCTTTAGGTGTAGTAGAAGCAGTTGAAGAAGCTAAGAAAGATATCTTAGTAGTAGGTGTTGATGGTATCGGTGAAGCTTATGACTCAATCAGAGCCGGTAAGTTAGATGCAACAGTTGATTCATTTGGTTACTATATGTCACAGGTTGCTACAGAAGTAACATTAAGAGTATTAGCTGGACAGGATATTCCTAGAGTAACACATACTCCACAGGCTCTTATCGATAAGACTAACGTAGATAAAGACGCAAAAGACATCATTGGTTGGACAGATCCAAAATATGTAGCAGAATAGTTTAGACACAATAATTTAGAAGATTTGATTTGTAAAGTGGGAGAAAGGTAAAACTTTCTCCCACATATATAAAGGAGGAACGATTATGGCGAAGGCTGTTGAATTTGTTAAGATTAACAAACGCTTTCCGGGAGTACACGTCCTTAAAGATATCTCTTTTTCAGTAGAAGAAGGTGAAGTTCATGCATTGCTTGGTGAAAATGGTGCAGGGAAATCAACACTATTGAATATTTTGCATGGAGTTTATCCTGAATATGAAGGAGAGGTAAGACTTCATGGTGAAAAGGTAAGCTTTAAAGACACAAATGATGCTATTGTAAATGGCAAAATATCTAAGGTTCATCAGGAAACATTGGTAGTAAAAGATCTTACCGTTGGACAGAACGTAACAATGGGATATGAACCTAAAAAAGGAATCTTTATTGATTTCAAAAAAATGAATAAAGATGTAGACGTAATATTAGAAGACTTAAACTGTAACTTTAAATCATCAGATTTGGTTGCAACATTAACAGCAGGTGAAATGCAGATGTTAGCAATTGCAAGAGCGTTATATCATCATTCAACGATTATATCTCTTGACGAGCCAACAGCTTCACTTACAACAAAAGAAACAGAAGCTTTGTTTGAAGTAGTAAGAAAACTTAAAAAACAGGGCGTAACAATATTATATGTAAGTCATAGATTGGAAGAAATTTTCCAGATTTGTGACAGAGCAACAATTCTTCGAGATGGAGAATATATCCAGACAATGGACATTGCAAGCACTACAAGAGATGAACTGATTCACGCAATGGTTGGTCGAAATGTTGCAGCAGTGGCATCAAGACTTAAACCTAGTCCAATGACAGATGAAGTAGTATTAAAAGTAGAACATTTATGTAATGAAAATTATAATGACGTAAGTTTTGAACTTCACAAAGGTGAAATCTTAGGATTCTTCGGATTAGTTGGAGCAGGAAGAACTGAAGTCATGAGAACACTTATTGGTGCAGATCAGAGAACATCAGGAAAGATTATTCTTAAAGGTAAAGAAGTAAAGAATGGCTGGAATACAACAAAAGCCTTAAAAGCCGGCATCGGTTTATTACCTGAAGACAGAAAAACACAGGGATTTATGAATCTTTCTAATAACTATGAAAATATAGCAATATCAAGCTTAGAGAAATATATGACAGGTCCATTTACAGACACAAAGAAGAAGATTAAAAACGCAGAAGTTTACTTCGAAGAAATGGACGTACATCCAAGACGTGTTGATTATATGACAAGCAACATGTCAGGTGGTAACCAGCAGAAAGTTATTTTGGCAAGATGGATGTCTACAGATGTAGATATAATTATCTTCGATGAACCTACAAAAGGTGTTGACGTAGGTGCTAAGGCAGAAATTTACAGACTTATGGAACAGTTAGTAGAAGATGGAAAGAGTATTATCGTAGTTTCATCAGAATTACCTGAAGCCATGGGTATAAGCGACAGAATGATAATTATGAGTGAAGGAAGAATAACAGCTGAGTTAACAAATAAGGTTGATTTTGTAGAAGATTCAATTCTTGATTTAGCAATTGGAGGTAATTAAAATGAAGAATATATGGAATAAATATAAACGTGAGTTTGTAGTATTGCTGGCAACCTTGGCTATGGCAGTTGTCTTTACAGTACTAAACAGTAACTTTTTAAATTATAACAACTTTGTAACTATTTTACAGCAGATGGTATTAAACGGTGTACTTGCAGTAGGTATGATGTTTACAATCATCACAGGTGGTATCGACCTTTCAGTAGGTTGTACATACGCAATTACAGGTATTATAGTTGCTTCATGTACAGTAAACTATGGAATGAATCCATTCCTTGGAATTTTAGTAGGACTTGTAGTTGGTGCAGTTCTTGGTGCATTTAACGGATTCTTAATTAATAAGATGAAGTTACAGCCATTTATCGCAACATTAGGTACAATGAGTTTATACAGAGGTCTTGCTTATGTAGTAACAGGTGGTGTACCTGTAACAAACGTTCCGGACTCATACAGAAACATCTTCAACGGAGAATTAGTTGGAGGAATCAGATACTACATTATAGTTATGGTAGTTGTATTCGTAGTAGCACACATTCTTTTATCAAAGATGAGAAGTGGTGATTACTTATATGCAGTAGGTGGAAACGAAGAAGCAGCTAAGTTATCAGGTGTTAACGTAGTTAAGACAAAATACATTGCATACATCTTCTGTGGTGTTTGCTCAGCAATTGCAGGTATGATTATGTTAGCAAGCTTAGGTTCAGCAGAAGCAACAGCAGGTAGCGGATATGAAACAAACGCAATCGCAGCAGCAGCTATCGGTGGAACAAGAATGGCAGGTGGTAAAGGTACAGCACTTGGAACATTCATCGGTGCATTAATGTTAGCAGTATTAAAAGTAGGTATGGTAGTTATCAACGTTGACTCATTCTGGCAGTTCGTTGTAACTGGTATTATTATCATCGTAGCTTCATACTTCGAATTCATTCAGCAGGACGTTGCAGGATTTATTTCAAGACATAAGAAAGCTGAAAACTAAAAAATAAACCGCAAAAAATTAATAAACATTGCGGCACTAATATATTTTCAATATGAATTGAATTATAATAAAGGCGCAGGGAAAAATAAACTTTGCGCCTTTATTCTTTTTAATAATAGGAAACAAAATAAATTTTGAGTAGGAGGAAAATAAGGATGAATAAGAAAATCACAGTTATCGGAAGTTTAAACTATGATGTCATCTTAAAAATTCCAAGATTACCTTTTAAAGGTGAAACATTAACAGCCAACGGAGCAACATTTAGTGCCGGCGGAAAAGGTGCTAATCAGGCAGTTCAGGCAGCAAAATTAAAAACTCCAACTTATATGGTAGGATGTGTTGGAACAGATGCATCAGCAGACTTTTTGGTTAACACAGCAAAAGAGTATGGTGTAAATGTTGATTATATTAGAAAAGTACCCGGAAGTAGTGGAATGGGAGTTATAAACGCAGTTGAAGACGGAAGCGTTTATGCATGCATCGTAAGAGGTGCAAACTTTGAGGTTACAAAGGAAGATGTAGACAATGCAATGCCTATTCTTAAAGAATCAGGTGTATGTATTCTACAGAACGAGATTCCGGTAGAAATTATTGCTTATGCAATTGATAAGGCAAAAGAAGCAGGATGTACAGTTGTATTAAACGCAGCACCTGCAATAGAATTACCTGAAGGATGTTTAAGTAAGGTAGACATTCTTGTAGTAAATGAAGTCGAGGCAGAATTTTACTGTCACGAAAAAATCGACTCAGTTGAAAAGGCAAAAACAGAAATTAAGAAAATGGCAGAAAAATACAATAATAATGTTATTTTCACACTTGGAAAAGATGGAGCAGTGGCTTACGAAAATGGAACAATCGAATTTATTCCGGCAATGAAAGTAGATGCGATTGAAACAACAGGAGCAGGAGATTCATATATCGGAGCAGTAAGTCATTCAATAATTGAAGGAAAGAGCCTGATCGAGGCTTGTAAGTTTGCAACTAAGTGTAGTGCAATTACAGTTTGCCGAATGGGAGCACAGCCTTCAATGCCAACTTTGGAGGACGTGGAATAAACCCCGATTATTATTGACATTTTTAACCATTAAAGGATATTATATAGGTATAGCTGTAACGTTTTTATCGTTACATATACAGGCAATCAATTCTCTTTGAGAATTGATTACAAATACGCAGGAGGAAAAGATATGATACCTTATGAAAGAAGATTACAAATAGCAGAATTGCTTGAGCAGAATGAGGTTGTATCTTTGGATGAGTTTTGTAAATCTTTAGGGGGTGTCTCGGAATCGACGGTTAGAAGAGATTTAAAGACCATGGAGAAAGAGGGAGAGATAACATTACTAAGAGGTGGCGGAGCTTGTTTAAAAAGAGGCAGCTATGAAGTTCCTGTTCTTTCAAAGAAAAGTAAGAATGTCAAAGAGAAGGATGGAATTGCTAAGGTTGCAGCAAGTCTTGTAAATGACGGTGATTCGATTTATATCGATTCAGGAAGTACAGCCTTAGATATGGTTAAATATTTAAAAGACAAAAACATAACAGTTGTAACAACAAATGCATTAATATGTTCAGAGTTGCAATCTCCTAATATTAAGTGTATTATAGCAGGTGGTGAAATCAATATTACTACTGCTTCAATTAGAGGAATTACAACAAACAACTTTTTAAAGAGTTACTATTTTGACAAAGCTTTTGTAGGAATATCCGGTTTTTCAAAAGAAGCAGGGTTTAATACACCTGATTTGTTAGAAGCTGAAAAGAAACGTATTGTCTGCAAGAACGCAGGTAAGGCATATATTTTGGCAGATAGCAGTAAATCAGGAAAAAATACTTTATGTAAGGTGCTTGACATTGATCAGGCAACATTAATTTGTGACAAAGTGACAGATGTAGTTGAAGCTACAGCAGAATATATTATTGCTGAATAGAATTATAGTACAAAAGACAGAGGTGAACAATATGAAAATTGGAATTGGAAATGATCATGTAGCAGTTGAAATGAAGAATGAAATCAAGGCATATCTTGAAGAAAAAGGACATGAAGTTGTAGATTTCGGTACAAATTCTTCTGAGAGATGTAATTACCCTGTATATGGCGAGGCAGTAGCCAATGCCATTGTTAACGGTGAAGTAGATTGTGGTGTTTTAATTTGTGGAACAGGTGTAGGAATTTCACTTTCAGCTAACAAGGTTAACGGAATTAGAGCCTGCGTATGTAGCGAGCCATATAGCGCAAGATTATCTAAGCAGCATAACAACACTAACATTATTGCATTTGGCGCAAGAGTTATTGGCATAGAACTTGCAAAAATGATAGTAGATGAATGGCTTAATGCAGAATATGAAGGTGGTCGTCATCAGGTTAGAATCGATATGATTAAAGACATCGAGGAAAAACAGAAACAGAAGTAATTTGCTATTTATAAATGGTAGATTATTAATGTAATAGTAATGTAACAGAAGAGTAATGGAACAAAAAGACAAGGAGAGATACTATGAAGATTAAAAATATTGAAAACCCTGAAGAATTTTTAAAGGTAATTGACAGTTGTACAGGAAGAGTTGAATTAATAACAGATGATGGAGACAGATTAAACTTAAAATCAAAGTTATGTCAGTTAGTTTCATTGTCAACAATTTTCTCTTCAGCAGCTAAGATTCCTGAAATGGAAATTGTAGCTCATGAATTAGAAGATTCAAAGAAAATAATGGACTACTTAATGGGTTGCTAATTGATAAGATTACAGTGTAGAAATTTTAAATAGTATAGAAATAATTTTCTAAAAAGCGCGTTCAAAGAGACTTAAAAAGTCAAAAGACCTGTTGCACTTTAAACTTGGTGCGACAGGTCTTTTTTATTAATAGGAAAAATCTATTAATTTAAAATCCAACTGCGGATATAAACCTATACTTAATAAGCTTAGTGAAAAGATTAATCCTCTTCAATAACATAGAAGTCAAGATAGTCGAAATCTATTGATTCCACAAAACTGTCTGCATAAAATCTTGTTCGCGCAATACGTTTAAACTCGTTAATATTTGAATCAAGCCATATTGGATTGCTTAAATCAAATTCCTCACAAATCTGTTCAAGAGCCATAAAAACCTTATGAGTTCTTGTCTCGTCAGGAATATCCAATTCAATAGTAGTGCTTTGTAACATTTTATTACTTTTAAAAGTACGTCCCCAAACTCTAAACATAATAATCTCCGTTCCATTAATATAGTATAAATAACATAATATAAATCCAAAGTAAGTGTAAGGGAAAACAGAGTAAAAGTAAAGAAAAAAGAAGTTAGACAAAACTAACACATAAGCATAAGTTTAACTTTAAATATTGTTAGAATAATGATATACTTAGGGGTAATGAGCACTATAAATAAGTGAGAAATGTATGGTAGTCATAAACAAAAAAGAGGGAAGAGATGAAATAGGCATAGCTGTTTATACCGTTTTAAGAAAAGCGGAATGGAGTATTATATGGGAAATAAAAGAAAGAAAAAATTACAGACTCAGGTAGGAAAATATTTAAAGGGACCGTTGTATTTTATTGGATTTTGGATAATGATTAATGTGATTACATATGCCATTGATGTAAGAGCAGGCGCAGTAATGAGTCTTGCCACATTTGTTTACATTATTTTAATGCTAAGCATAGCTATTAAGTATAATTCCAACGTAACTAAGAGACTTATAGACTTCGGAAGTGCTTACAGTCTGGTTCAACGACAGATGATTAAGGAAATGGATGTGCCATATGGCCTTATTGACGAAAACGGAAAGATACTATGGACTAACAACCAGTTTGATACCTTATTTGAAAAGAGTGTTTTAAATAAGAACATTATGAATATTTTTGAAGGCATTAAGCCGGAATATTTGGTTTTTGATGACGAGAAACCTAATCACGTTAAGCTTAGTTATAAAGACAAATTATTTGCGGTAACATTAACCAAGTTTGAGCTGAAAAATGATTTTGAAGACAGCGCCCTTAATCTTTTGGAAGAAAATAGCGGTCAGTTAATTTCCATTTATTTAAGAGATGAAACATTAATCAGCAAGCTGGAAAAAGAGACTAAGGAAGAACGACTTGTAACGGCAAATATTTATATTGATAACTATGACGAAGTGGTACAAAGTGTTGAAAACACACGAAGAACCCTTTTGGTAGCTTTAATAGACAGAAAGATTAATGTTTATTTTTCTCAATATGACGGAATTGTCAGAAAGCTTGAAAATGACAAGTATTTTGTAGTTTTCAAAACAAAATATATAAGCAAGATGCAGACTAACAAGTTTGCAATTCTTGACGAAGTAAAAACAGTTAATATAGGAAACAGCCTTCCTGTAACAATCAGTATCGGTATTGGTATGGGAGGAAACAGTCTGGTACAGAACTATGATTTGTCCACAACAGCCATTGACATGGCGCTTGGACGTGGCGGTGACCAGGCAGTGTTAAAAGACGGTAGTAAGGTTTATTATTACGGTGGAAAGACCAAATCAGTAGAAAAGAACACAAAAGTTAAATCAAGAGTAAAAGCCACAGCGTTTAGAGATTTGATTGAAACAAAAGATAATCTTTATATTATGGGACATCATATAGGGGATAATGATTCCTTTGGTGCCGCAATAGGCTTATACAGAGTTGGAAAGACTATCGGAAAGAAGACGCACATTGTACTTGGAGATGTAAGTGGCAGTGTAGTTCCTTTAGTTGATGAATTTAAGAACTCAGACTTATATGATGAAGATATGTTTATTACAGGACCGGAAGCAGTTTCTGAAATGACTAAGAATGACGCCCTTATTATAGTTGACTGTAACAGAGCCTCATATACAGAATATCCTGAGCTTGTAAGAAGAGCCCAGTGTATAATTGTATTTGACCACCATAGACAGACAACAGATTGCATTGACAATGCTCAGCTTTCATATGTTGAATTATCATCATCATCAACATGTGAAATGGTAGTTGAAATTATTCAGTATATTAATGAAACAGTTAAGCTTACAAAGCTTGACGCAGAGGCTTTATATGGTGGCATTATGGTTGATACTAACAACTTTATTAACCGTACAGGTGTCAGAACCTTTGAGGCGGCAGCGTACCTTAAGAAGAATGGTGCGGATATAGCAAGAGTTAGAAGAATGTTTAGAGATGAGCTTTCTGATTACAAGGCTAAGGCATTGGCTATTCAGAATACAGAAATCTTTATGGATGAATATGCATTGTCTGTATGTAATCCTCAGGGCGTTTCTTCGCCTACAATTGTTGGAGCTCAGGCTGCCAATGAATTATTAAATGTAAAAAATGTTAAAGCATCATTTGTATGTACACCATACAATGATCAGGTATATATAAGTGCCCGCTCAATAGATAAGGTCAACGTTCAGGTTATTATGGAACAGTTCGGCGGTGGCGGACATATGAATCTTGCCGGAGCACAGGTTAGAAACAAGACAACCGGTGAGGTTATCGTTATGTTAAAGAAGATTATTGAGAAGATGATAGAGGAAGGAGAATTTTAATGAAGGTTATATTATTAGAAGATGTTAAATCTCTTGGAAAAAAAGGGGAGATTGTAAATGTAAATGACGGATACGCAAGAAATTTTATTTTGCCTAAAAAGTTAGGTCTTGAGGCAACATCAAAGAACCTTAATGATTTAAAACTTCAGAAGCAGAATGACGAAAAGGTTGCACAGGAAAAACTTGATGCAGCAAAGGCTTTAGCAGAAGAAATAAAAGAAAAATCAATTACCGTAAAGATTCAGGCAGGAGTAGAGGGAAGAGTTTTCGGTTCTATTTCAAGCAAGGAAATCGCTTTAGAAGCAAAGAAACAGTTAAACATGGATATTGATAAGAAGAAAATCATAATCCCTGATGCCATTAAATCACTTGGAACTTACAATGTTAACATTAAGTTACACAAGGATGTTATGGCTACTTTGGCCGTAAAGGTTGAAGCAAAATAAAAGTCGGCAAGGAGAAAACCAAATGGAAGAGGCAGTAGTAAAAAGAGTAATGCCCCATAGTAATGAGGCAGAACAGGCAGTAATCGGCTCAATGCTTATGGATGCAGATGCCATTACAACTGCTATGGAAAAAATTTCAGATGATGATTTTTATAACAAACAATATGGCTCTCTTTTTAAGGCTATGATTGAACTTTACAACGAAGGAAAAACTTGTGATCTTGTTACAGTAAAGTCTAAGTTAGAGGAAACAGGGGTGCCTTCAGAGGTTGTAAGTCTTGATTTTATCAGAAATATATTGGAAATGGTTCCTACATCAGCTAACATTAAGCAGTATGCAGAAATTGTTTACGAAAAATCAGTTCTTAGAAATCTAATTCGTGCCAATGAAGATATTGCCGGCAAATGCTACGCAGGAAATGAAACACTAGAGGCAATTCTTGAGGAAACGGAAAAGAAGATGTTTGACCTGATTCAGTCAGGAAGCAGTGGAGATTACACTCCGGTAAGACAGGTAGTTCTTAATGTATTTGAAAAGATTGAGAAAGCTTCCCAGACTAAAGGTTCCATTACAGGTTTGGAAACAGGCTTTACTAAGCTTGACCACCAGCTTTCAGGACTTCAGCCATCAGATATGATACTTATTGCAGCCAGACCATCTGTAGGTAAAACAGCTTTTGTTTTGAATATTACGGAAACAGTTGCAGTAAAACACAACATACCTGTTGCCATATTTAGTTTGGAAATGTCAAGCGAACAGCTTATTAACCGTATTATTTCACAGAACTCAATGGTAAGTTCACAGAAAATGAGAAATGGTGACTTAAGTGACAGCGAGTGGGCAAACATAGTTGAATCAGCCAATATTATTGGTAATTCCAACATTATCATAGATGATACACCGGGTATAAGCATCGGCGAAATGCGTTCTAAGTGTAGAAAGTTTAAGTTGGAGAAAGATATCCAGCTTGTTATAGTGGATTACCTTCAGTTGATGACAACCAACGGCAGAGCGTCAAGCCGTGAACAGGAAATTGCGGAAATTTCAAGAACCTTAAAGGGAATTGCAAGAGAGTTAAACGTTCCGGTTATTGCCTTATCACAGCTTAACCGTGCGGCTGAAACAAGAGAAGACAAGAAGCCTATTATGGCGGATCTTCGTGAATCCGGTTCTATTGAGCAGGATGCGGACGTTGTAATGCTTATGTCAAGATTTTACGATAAGGAAACAAAGACAGAAGACAGAAACAGAATCATCGTAAACGTAGCTAAACAGCGTAACGGCCCTGTAGGTGAAGTAGAATTAGTATGGTTACCACAGTATACTAAGTTCGAAAATGCGGAAACAGAACAGGTGTAGGTGACTATAGTAGACAGCTGGCGACAAAGCTACAGAAAGTCGTTTTTTTCGCAGTGTTAAAAATATTGAACAAGGCATATAATGAATTTATAATGGAGATGTTCCAAAAGGGAGCATCTCCTTTTCGATGCTCCAATTCGATTTTTAAGGAGGAGTATATGGGGGAAAAAAGATATATTATTTCGGACGCATCAAAGATGCTCAATGTTGAATCACATGTTTTAAGATATTGGGAAGAAGAACTTGAAATTAAAATTCCAAGAAATGAAATGGGACACAGATACTACACGGAAGGTAACATCGAAAGCCTTAGAAAAGTCAGGGACTTAAAGAAGCAGGGCTACAGCCTAAAGGCAATAAAAAATATGGTAAACCCGAAAAAAGCAACCAGGGAAAATAAAGAATCAAATGAAAGACTGACAGTAAGACAGCCGATTTCGCTGATGGAAGTAAGGGAGAAAAAAGCCGGGGTGGAGAATTGCTATCAGGAAGTGCCGGAGGCAATGTCTGGCAGTGTACAGAGTGTGGTACAGAATATGACACAGAGTAATGGTCAGAATGCAGAAAGCACAGGCTTGAAGTTAGAACAGTTCCAGAACCTTATGAATAAGGTTGTTTCAAAGGCATTAAAAGAATCCACAACGAACCTTGGAAAAGAGCTAAGTGACAACGTAAGCGAAAACGTTCTAAAAGGAATGAATTATATGATGAGAGTTCAGGATGAAAAGGAAGAAGAACGTTATCGAAAACTTGATGAGCTTATGAGAAACAAGCAGAAGCTAAGCCGTCGAGAAAAAAGAAAAAAAGCAAAAGCAGAAAAACTTCTTTTGAAAAACAAGAAAAAAGGAATGGCTCATTTCGGGAAAAAACCACAGACTACATAAACAAAAATACATTATAGAAGAATGTTGCACCGCATATAAAATGCAAAAGATATTAAAAAAATGCAATACATAAAGAGACAGATAATAAGGACAAATAGCAAAAATAATTTAAAGATACAATAAAAATATTAAAAAATATTAAAAGAAAGACGATAAGAAATATTATAAAAAATATTATGAAAAGTTACATAGATAATATTACATAAAAAATGCCATCCTTTACATAAAGTAAAGATGGCATTTTTTATACCTATACGGTACATAATACGCTCCAAAGAGAGCGTATAAATTAATTAGTCTAATTTGATTGAATCTGTTGGGCATGCACCTGCACAAGCGCCACATTCGATACATGTATCTGCATCGATTACGCAAACGCTACCATCGTTGCTAATAGCTCCTACTGGGCAAGTACCTTCACATGCACCACAACCGATACATCCGTCAGTAATTTTGTAAGCCATTATGTAAGCCTCCTTTGATTTTTTATACGTTTATAATAATACAATTATCCCAATATTGCAATAAATAAAAAAGTTAAAAATTTAACAATAACAAGAAACATCAAGCGTCACGAACCACTGTAAGCACCCTTCCAAAGTAGTGAACATCATCGATATTATCGATGAAAAGCGAGTTTTTGTCGCCATTAATGGGAGCAAGCTCCAGCCTGATTCCTGGAATATATTTACGAATATACACTTTATTTCCAATAAGAAAAATCCCTGTCTCACCGGATTCAGGAAAACGGTCCTTGCCAATCAGAAGAATGTCATTGTCAAAATAAGTAGGTGAAAGATTTCGCCCAACAATCTTAATCCCACACAAAACAATGTCACCAAAATCTTTTTTGTAAGCAGAAATATTAACAATATTCGTAGAAATACTGTCAAAAACCATTCCATCCTGAACATAGCCCGTTGGCGTAAGAACAGAAATGCAGTCGGTTTTGTGAGATTTGTTGTAGTCGGCAATGCGGGACTCAAAATAGGCAATTTCCACAAGTAGATTAAAAACCCTTGGTGGAAGTGATTTTTTATCAATGGTATTAATGACTGAGCGCCCTAAAATATAGTCAATGCTACAATTAAGCGCATCGCAAACCTTTGAAATAGTATAAATAGTGGGATTGTTAACCTTACCCCCAACTAATTTCTTGACGGATTCATATGGAAGCTCAGCCTCATCGGCAAGCTGCCTGATAGACCAATTCTTCTGATATAAAAGACGATTAATATTTTCAACCATAATGTTTTTGTTGGTGATTTTGTTAGAATTTTGATTCATAAATTAAGACGCCCCCCTTATTAAGATGTATTCCTTGGCACATAAAAAACAACAATATAACAAAATTTGTGCCTTTCTATGCCTTTTTTTTACAAAATTATGCATTTATTATATAGCATATAGAAAAAAATTAAAATATCTATGGAAAAAATGGAGGGAAAAATGAACAAAATGGAGAAAAACAGTAGCGAAAAACTATTACGACAGCTTATTGCAACGCTAAGGATGGAAGGAAGCCTGGTGTCAGCCAGCCTGGGAGAAAGTGACAAATATAACATTATAGTAATTAATGGCGAAAGCCTAACCGGGGAAGACATGGGGAATTCTTTGTACAATAGTGAATGCAAAAGAAAAAGTGGCAAGGAACTGGAAAACATCATATCAAAAAAGCTGATTGGCCTTGGTATACCAACCAGACTAAAAGGATATAAATATATGCTTTCTGCAATTGAACAGGTGCTGGAGGATGAAACCTCACTTGAGGGAGTTACCAAGATACTTTATCCTGATGTGGCGAAGAAGTATAATTCAACACCTCAAAGAGTGGAAAAAGCCATAAGGCATGCCATAGAAGTAGCATGGACTGATAATGGGGTAGAGCTTAGGCGAGAGTTTCAAGACAGAAAGGAAAACAAAAGACCAACTAATTCAGAGTTTATTTCAAGAATAAGTGCTTATATAAAGATGTCAGCATAAAGAATATTATAGGCTTAGTTTTGTACGTTTTACAAAGCTAAGCTTTTTTTACTTAGATTTAATATTCTAAAGATTTTTGATTTAACAATGAATTAATAGGATAGCAAATGATAAGACTTATCAATAAGAATTCTATATGAAATACATACAAGGCATCAAACAAAGTAACAATTGAAGGGGGGGTCGAAGAAAATACAAAAAACCGGAACTTACATCAAAGGGCTTGTAAATGTGAATGCACCACAAAAAACACAGAACATCACATAAACAGTATACGTAAAACATAAATAAAGTGTTGACTTTTATACATTTATCCATTACCATATTTATATAAATAAATACGAGGGAGGATAAGATGTAAATGAAAAGATACGATCAGTTGGAGATTACGGATTCATTCATGTTCGCCAAGGTAATGTCTGACAAGGAAATATGCAAGGCAACATTGGAACAGATACTAAACATTAAAATCCGGGATATCAAATATCTGGATTATGAGGAAACCATTCAGGTGGCACCGGGAGCGAAGGGAGTAAGACTGGACATTTATGTGGAAGATGACAAGAACACTGTTTTTAATCTGGAAATGCAGACTACAAGTTATGCGGAACTACCTAAGAGATCACGCTATTATCAGGATGCGATAGACCTTAATATAATTGAAAAAGGGAATACATATGATATACTAGGAGTAAGCTATGTTATCTTTATTTGTACTTTTGATTTTTTTAAGAAGAACAGAAGTGTGTATGAGTTCGAGAATATATGTGTTGATGATGCTAACATAAGGTTGAATGATGGAACCCATAAGATTTTTTTGAACACCAAGGGTGATAGAGATGGCATAGGCAGGGAACTACAGTTGTTATTAGACTATTTCGATGGCAGGGAACCGGAAAGTAAGCTTGCAAGGGACATGCAGAAGAAGGTATTTGAGGCCAGAGGAAATGACCAATGGAGGCGTGAGTATATGTCATATCAGATGGAATTAAATCAACAATATAAGAATGGTAGAGCAGAAGGCATAGAACAGGGAATGAAGCAGGGAGTGCAGCAGGCAACAGAGGATATAAATAAGTTGAACAATATATTAATTGCAGCAAAAAAGTATGAAGAATTAGAAAAATCAACTAAAGACAGCGAGTACCAGAAGGAGCTAATGAGGAAATACAACATAATAGAATAGTCTGTAATAGGAATATCATATAGTTTTTGCACCAAAGTATACGAGACAGGTAATACACAAGAATAAGACAGAGAGGCCGGGTGGCTATTTGTGAGAGAGGGAGGATATGGTGGAGATAAGTATTGTGTGGGAAAACATCACATAAGAAGCTTCTCAAAACGTCCCCAACGACAAAAATGTATGCGAAAGGAAATATATCTTACGACAGAAATACATGCGAAAGGAAATCTGTCCCACGACAGAACCCCAAAAACAAAACCAAGGGAAAGTGATGCATCACTTTCCCTTGGTAAATCATATATAATTCAATTTTAATTTCTAGCAACAACACATATTAAGCAAACATAGTGTTGTGCAAGGATCAGCGCAACACATTGCACCGGAATCGCCACCATATGAATACTGGCGGGTGTTGTACCACTGACCACCACTTTCAAGTGTCTGGACAAGTCGCTGGTATGTCTGATTGTTAGGCTCCATTTCAAGAGCAGTTTTTGCAAAATCAAGAGCCATGACATTGTTACCTAGACCGTTGTTTGCCAAAGAACTTAAGAAATACCACTGAGCGGTACGGTCCTGAATATTGCTCAGGACATTTAAAGCTTCCTGAAAACGCCTATTGTTGATGTAGTTAGAAGCAGCAGTGTAATAGGAAGCATCCTGACCATAATACTGGCTGGACTGTCCCTGACCACTGTTAAAACCGCCGAAGCCTCCAAAACCACCAAACAAATCATCAAAAGGATTGCCGGAATAACCACCACCGTAGTTGCCGTTACCTGAACCACCATAGGCAGAACCACCATTACCATAGCCACCGGAACCATAGCTACCATAAGAACCACCATAGCCACCTGAATAACCATTCTTACGCTCATCCATAATCTGATTGTAAGCCTGACCAACTAACTTAAACATCTCCTCCGCCTTATCCTTATTAGGATTGTTAATATTAGCATCGGGATGATACTTGCGACTTAATTTTCTATATGCCTGTTTTACTTCATCATCTGTGGCATCTCGTGAAATGCCAAGAACCTTATATGGATCACTCATATCAAACTCCTAAAAACCAAAGTTATGTAAACCAACACCTACAAGCTTCTCAACCACCTTCGGCTCGCTGAATCGAACTCCACAAGTTGTTCTCACCCAGGCTCGCCAGTGTCGTAACATCAAGGTGCACATACACCCGGCTCACATTCCTTTAGTCATTTTCTTTCTTCTGTTCCCTTCTCGCCTTCAACGTCTTATAATAGACCGTCCAAACCCCGGCGTAAAGGATATTTCTAAGAACCTCAGCATTCTCCAAAATAGGAAGATACTCGAACGCCTTAGAGCATTCAGCCATCATCATCTGTAGCATGCCCTTTATTCTATCATCAAACCCCTGTTCATTGCAAATAGATTTGAAAGGATTGTAATGATTCTTCTTAATATCCTCCTCCAAATCATCATAGGCATCAAGAATATAAATAAATTTGCCAAGGAAAAAACCAATGCGGCTAAGAGAAGCAGCCCACTGGTCGTCTTTTGGAACAAAAAGGACAGACATAATGCGACCGAAAAGCCCTGCCATAACGTCAATGTTCGTCTCATTCTCTTTTTCGCGGGTACCTAATTCGGTGAGAAGAGACGAAATAACTTCTGCCTTCTTGTTATAATCAAAGCCATCATCAGGATGCTTAGTTTTTAAAAGCTTGGCAAAAGCAAGTTTCAAAACACTGCGGTCATCATTCCAGTCGTCCATAGCTTTATAATAAGATAATAAAATATTCATATCAGCCACGTAATCTGAGTAAATACTGGAAGACATAGGCTGTGCCTTAAGGGGATGACGAATACATTTGTGCTCAGAATGAGCAACCTTCGGTTCGTACAAAGAGGTAAGAAGCATTACAAGAAAAGTCATATCATAAGAAAGTGTAAACTGCCCGACAAAACCATAGCGGGACCTTAAAGAATAACACAAACCACAATAAAAACTCTTGTAAACATCAAACTCCTTAAATTTTAATTCCGGTTTATTAATAACAACATATCCAAACATAAAAAACTAACTTCTTCTTATAAAAGTGGCGTTGCACTTAGGGCAACGAATCTGAATTTTACCGTGTCCTTTAGGAATACGAATCCTCTGGCCACATCCCGGACACTTGTAGAAATGATAATACTTGCGCTGACCGGCAAGGTTCTTCTCATTGGCAACCTTGTTGCGCCAGCTACCGAGAATACGCATATACTTCTCGTTTTCAGCAGCACGTTTATAAATATTGCGTGAAAACATTCTAAAATAAGTATAGATAATAAGAAGCAAAATCAAAGTACTAAAAAGGGAACCAAGTCTTCTTGGAACAAAAAGCGAAATAATACACAACGCAATTGTAAGTCCAAGCAAAAACTTAGAAAACTGATCTGCACCATATCTTCCATACATAAATTTTGAAAATCTATCTCTCCAATTCATAAACATGTCACCTCACCAATCATCTTGAATATTGTAGACTGATCATTCAATATAAAAAACAGTCATCTTAATACTGAAGACCAATCATCTGAAATATTGTAGTCGATATTAAGAGTGTAAGTCCAATGCCCGATAAAAGCAATGGCAAAGGGTTTGAATTTACATTTAAGTCATAAAAGTTTACAAATATGTAAAAAATGATAAGCATAAAAACGTTTTTAATAAAAAAGAAAACAAAATGACTAAAAACGCTGAATTATTACTAAAATGACAATATCGAGCATTGAAAAAGGACGAAAAATAGAGTATTATGGAAAAGAAAAAGAGCTAAGCAACGTTAGCTATAAGCTATATGAGTGTATAAGTGATTTTTATAGAAGTTGTATAAATATGCACAAAGCATATGATAAAGATAATAAACACAAGAATATACATCAGATTCTTTATAAATATGTAAAGCTTATAAATAGACAACAAAGGGAAGACAATAGTATACAAAAGACGCTATGTAAAAAATAGGAGGGGAGATTCACTGCATGTACGTGAAGAAGAACAGCTGGGTTAAGCATTTAGACTTTATACTGGCTGATTTGTTGTGCATTAATTTAACGTTATTGATTGCATATTTTCTACGTAATGGAGTACGTAATGTATATGCGCTAAAGGAGTACAGAACACTTCTTTTTGCAATAATGGCACTGCATTTCTGCATAAGTTTTTTCTCGAATACATATTCAGACATCCTAAGAAGAGGATACTTTCAGGAATTTAAAAGAGTACTTGTTCATAATACAGGATTAATGCTATGTATAATGGTATTTATGTTCTTTACTCATACAGGAGCAATATATTCAAGATTAATGATTTTTGCATTCTGGGTAATGGACATTTTTGCAATGTATTTTGTACATATTTGCTTAAAAACATTTTTAGGAAAAAGAGATTACCGAGAGAAGAAGCAAACTAAACTTTTGATAATTACTACACCGGAAAATATGGAGAAAGTAATTAGTGAAGTAAACGATGGACCGGACAAGAGTTTTGAAATAGTAGGAATAGCATTAAACACAAATGAGGAAGGAATTAAAGAGTGCCAGGGAATACCGGTAGTTTCAGAAGTAACAGATATGTATGACTATGTTTGCAAAAATGTTGTAGATGAAGTTTTACTTAATTTAAACTATCCATCAGATAAGTTTGATCAGATAGTGGAAACTTTAGTTAATATAGGAATTACCGTAGATATTAAATTAAATATTAAGTTTAATGGTGGAACTCAGGAGTTCGGACACATTAACGATACTAAGATTATAAGAACAAGTGCCAATACTGTAACAATAACAGAGATGGCATTAAAGAGAGCCATGGATATCTGTGCAGGCATTGTTGGATGTATAGTTACAGGTATACTTTTTATATTTGTGGCACCTGCAATTAAGATAGCAGATCCTAAGGGACCTGTATTCTTCGGACAGAAGAGAGTTGGTCGTAACGGAAGAACTTTTACAATATATAAGTTCCGTTCTATGTATGTAGATGCGGAAGAACGTAAGAAGGAACTTATGGCGAAGAACAAGATGGACGGTCTAATGTTTAAGATGGACGCTGATCCTAGAATTATAGGAAGCGGTCCGGACGGAACAAGAAAGGGACTTGGATATTATCTTAGACATCTGTCTATAGATGAATTCCCTAACTTCTGGAGCATCTTAAAAGGCGATATGAGTCTTGTGGGAACAAGACCACCAACAATGGATGAATACAATCAGTACGAATTGCATCACAAGAGTCGTCTGGCAGCAAAACCGGGACTTACAGGAATGTGGCAGGTAAGCGGCAGAAGTGATTTTACTGATTTCGAAGAAATAGTAAAAATGGACAGCGATTATATTAAGAACTGGAATATAGGACTTGATATAAAAATAATTCTGAAAACAGTGCTGGTAGTGCTGGGACAGAAGGGATCGGTGTAATATTTGGCAAAATATGCAAGGGGATAAAAAGTGCATAAGAAGAATAAAGATAAATTAAGAATCGCAATGTTAGGTCATAAGAGAATACCTTCAAGAGAAGGTGGCGTGGAAATTGTGGTGGAAGAACTTTGTACAAGAATGGTTAACAAAGGTCACAAAGTAACATGCTACAACCGTGGCGGACATCATGTTAGCGGTAAGGAATTTGACAGTGCGAAGATTAAAAACTACAAAGGAATAAACCTGAAAACAGTGCCTACAATAAACTGCAAAGGGTTGGCAGCAATGTCAGCCTCAGTTTTTGCAGGCATAAAAGCGTCTATGGGAAGATACGATATTGTTCATTTTCACGCAGAAGGACCTTGTGCAATGTTATGGCTTCCTAAGTTATTCGGCAAGAGATGCATAGCAACAATTCACGGCCTGGACCATCAGAGAGCTAAGTGGGGCAAGCTTGCAAGTACATATATAATGATGGGTGAAAAGTGTGCAGTAAAGCACGCAGATGAGATAATAGTACTAAGTAAAGGTGTACAGGATTATTTCAGAGATACATATGGAAGAGAGACTAAGTTTATTCCTAACGGAGTAAACAGACCTATAGTAAGAGAGCCACAGATTATCAAAGCAAAATTCGGATTGGAAAAAGATGATTACATCCTATTCCTGGGACGACTAGTTCCTGAAAAAGGGCTTAAGTATCTGGTAGAAGCTTTTAAAAAAGTAAAAACAGATAAGAAATTGGTAATAGCCGGTGGAAGTTCAGATACAGATGAGTTCGCTAACGAACTAAGACAGATGGCAAAAGATGACGACAGAATAATCTTTACAGGATTTGTTCAGGGAGAAGAATTGGATGAGTTATATAGCAATGCGTATGTATACACACTTCCAAGCGACCTGGAGGGAATGCCACTGAGCCTGCTTGAAGCAATGAGCTATGGTAACTGCTGTCTTGTGTCAGATATAGATGAATGCGAGTCAGTTGTAGAAGACAAGGCACTGGTATTCAAAAAATCAGATGTAGATGACTTAAGAGAAAAACTACAGCAGGCTTGTGATAAGCCTAAGATGGTTAAGAAGTATAAAGAAGAAGCTGCAGATTTCATTTGTGAGAAATACAATTGGGATGATGTGGTTGAGAAAACAGTGGAGTTGTATAGAGGTTAGAATATGAAGATTTTAATGGTTAATAAGTTTCTATATCCAAATGGAGGAAGTGAAACATACATATTTAAGTTAGGTGAATACTTAGAAAGTCATGGACACGAAGTTCAGTATTTCGGAATGGAACATGAAGGAAGATGTGTTGGAAATCATGCAGAAGCCTATACATCTGATATGGACTTTCATGGAGGTTCAAAACTTTCTAAACTGACTTATCCAATTAAAACAATATATTCAAGTGAGGCAAGAAAGAAAATCAGACTTGTTCTTGAAGACTTTCAGCCTGATGTGGTTCATTTAAACAATTTTACATATCAGATAACTCCAAGTGTTATATTAGAAATAAAGAAATGGTCAAAACAAACAGGACATAAATGCAAGATTGTATTTACAGCACACGATTATAATCTGGTTTGCCCAAATCATATGTGTAACAATCCTAATACACACGAAAACTGTGAAAAGTGTTTAGGTGGACATTTTATGAATTGCTTTAAAGGAAAATGTATTCATGGAAGCACAGCTAAATCAGCAGTTGGAACAATGGAAGCTATGTTTTGGAAAATAAAGGGAACATACAAGTATATTGATTCTATGATATGCTGTAGTGAATTTATGAAGACAAAAATGGATTCAAATCATTTGTTCGCAAGAAAGACTATTGCACTTCACAATTTTATAGATAAAGTTGAATGGAAAGAAGTAGAGAAGAAAGACTATGTTCTTTACTTCGGAAGATTTTCAGAAGAAAAAGGAATAGGAACACTTATAGAAGTGTGTAAGAAACTTCCAGATGTTCAGTTTATATTTGCGGGAACAGGTCCTTTAGAAGAAGAAATCAATGGAATTAGCAATATAAAAAATGTAGGTTTTCAAAAGGGAGAAGCTCTTGAAAAACTTATAAGAGAAGCAAGATTTTCTATATATCCATCAGAATGGTATGAGAATTGCCCGTTTTCAGTAATGGAAAGCCAGATGTATGGAACACCAGTGTTAGGTGCTAATATTGGAGGAATTCCTGAACTGATATTAGTTGGAAAGACTGGAGAATTGTTTGAAAGTGGCAATGGCGAAGATTTAAAGAATAAAATCGAAGAATTGTGGAATCACAAAGAAAAGTTAGATAAATACAGTGAAAACTGTAAAGATATTAACTTTGATACGATTGAAGAATATTGTAATAAATTGATTAAGATATACGAATAAAAGGGAAAAGGGAGAGAACATAATGGCAGAGAAAAAATTAAATGGTACAGTTATCGTAACATATAGATGTAACGCACGTTGTTCAATGTGTAACAGATATAAAGCACCATCAAAACCTGAAGAAGAAATTTCAATTGAAACAATTAAGAAGTTACCTAAGATGTACTTTACAAATATAACAGGTGGAGAACCTTTTATACGTACAGATTTAAAGGACATTGTTAGAGAATTATATAAGAAGAGTGATAGAATCGTTATTTCAACTAATGGATTCTTCACAGATAGAATCGTTGACTTGTGTAAGGAATTTCCTAATATTGGAATCCGTATTTCAATTGAAGGTCTTGAACAGACAAACAATGAAATCCGTGGATTAGATGACGGATATAACAAAGGCTATACAACACTTAAGAAATTACGTGAAATGGGAATGAAAGATGTTGGTTTCGGAATGACAGTTCAGGACAAGAATGCACCTGACTTAGTACCACTTTATAAGATTTCTAATGAAATGGGTATGGAATTTGCAACTGCTTCATTACATAACAGTTTCTATTTTGTAGAAGCAAAGAATATAATCAAAGACCGTCCAATGGTAGCAAAGAATTTCGAAGATTTAATTAACGAATTACTTAGATCAAAGAGTCCTAAGAAATGGATGAGAGCTTATTTCAATCACGGACTTATTAATTATATTTACGGACAGAAGAGATTACTCCCTTGTGATATGAGTTTTGATACATTCTTTATTGATCCATACGGAGATGTAATGCCATGTAACGGAACAAAAGATAAAGAAGTAATGGGTAACTTAAACAACCAGAGCTGGGATGAATTATGGAATAGCCCTGAAGCAGAGCAGGTTAGAGCAAAGGTTCGCTGCTGTGACAGAGATTGTTGGATGATAGGTTCAGTTTCTCCTGCAATGCATAAGTATATTTGGAAACCTGGGTTCTGGGTACTTAAACATAAGTTTAAGGCTTTGTTTAGTAAACATCCATATAGCATGTATGAGAATAAAATTGTACGTGACTACAGAGATGGCAAAGTAACTAAAGAAGAATTAGATAAATGCAGTACTTGTGATATGTGCGCAACAATTAATGACGGATTAAGCGACGCTTCAAGAGAACAGCTTAAAGATAAGAGCGGTGAAGAAATAGTTGATGCAGATATTGCAAAACAGATGGGAGAATAGGTGCTATTAAGCGAACATAGGGAGGAAGAAATAAATACATATGAAAGTTATTGCTTTAAAAAATATAATTTTGGAAAAAAATACTATCACATATAAGTTCGATATTCCAGAAGAATTAAGAAAACATATTAATATGGAATATATTGATGAACATAATCAAGGAACTTTATTTGTGAGACCACAAAAAGAAACAAAATTGGAAGGAATTCCAAAATCTATATTGTCGATTCCGTTTATTGGGACGATGATGGGAATTGCAATGTTGTATCAAATTCCTATTAAAGTTGATGAAGTGGATGCTGACTATTTGAAATCAACACAAGAACTAGGATTGGTTTTTAACAAGATGTATCCACAAGGAAATCTGAAATTGAAAGTGATTTCAGATAGAGTTATTGAAAATAAAAAGAACAGTGTTGGAACAAACAAAACATCGGTGTTCTTTACAGGTGGAGTTGATGCTACAAGTGCATTGGTTGAAACAATTAATCTAAAACCGTTATTGATAAATATAGTTGGTGGAGACATAGCACTTTCAAATCAAAAAGCACACAGCAGATTAGAGGAGTATTTTAACAAAGTTAAAAATAATATTCCAGGAGTAGACTATTGTTTTGTTGAATCTAATTGTAGAGAATTGTTTAAAGAGTATTCCTTTGACGAGAAATTCAAAAAGTTTATTGAAAGGGAACTGTGGTGGGGATATTGGGCAAGCGTTGCACATATAGTTGTGATGACTGCTGTTATAGCCCCAGTGATTTATTCGAAAAATATCAATTGCCATTATATAGGATCTTCGCATTCATCACTAGATAGCGCATTTGATGCCAATAATGAAGAAATAATTAATGCAATTAATTATTGTGGTTGTAAATTTATATCAGCTGATGTGGACTTGGATAGAAATGAGAAGGTTAAAAAGATAGTAGATTATTCTTCTAAAACAAACAAGTATTTCGAATTACAGGTTTGCTGGAATAAACAGGAGGGAATGAATTGCTGCAAATGTGAAAAATGCTATAGAACAATGATGAATATTTTGTCGGCACATGGAGATCCTAATAAATTTGGGTTTAGATATGATACTAAAAAAATGAAAGAAATAAGAACATTCTTAGAAACAACACCGATAAAATTAAGTTATTGGGAAACGACACAACATATGTTTGTGAAAGAGAAGGATTATTGGAAAGATACTGAATTATCATGGTTTATTGATTTTAAATTTAATAGACCTAAAGCATATGCCTATAAGATAATTAAAAGAGTAATAAGTAAGTTCAAATAGTAGATTTAACTAAAAAAGCGAGGACGCAAATGAGTGATATTACAATTCTAACACCTACTTATAATAGAGAGAAGCTTCTGCACAAACTGTACAAGTCTTTATGTAATCAGAAAGATAAAGATTTTGAGTGGATTGTTGTTGACGATGGAAGCAATGACAATACAGACGAGTATATTGAGACAATACAGAAGAAAGCAGATTTTCCCATTAGGTATTATAAAAAAAATAATGGGGGTAAGCACACGGCTCTTAATTATGGATGCCAATATGTTAAAACTAAATTGGTGTTTATTGTTGATAGTGATGATACACTAACAGATGATGCAATTTTAACAATTCAGCGAATATATGAAAAATATAAAAATGAAGATGACATTTGTGGGTTTAGTTTCCTGAGGGGAAAGTCAAGAGGGGGGTATTTAAGCACATCGGGAGTACCAGAAGACGGAATGAAGGAGTCATATGTTGAGTGTAGAATTAATAGGAAAATCGGTGGAGATATGGCTGAAGTTTGGTATACTCATTGCTTGAAAGAATATCCATTTCCGGAATTTAAAGATGAGAAATTTTTAGGAGAAGATATTGTTTGGATACAGATGTCTAAGACGTATAAGATGAGATTCTTTAATAAAGTTATTTATATTTCGGATTATCTTGAAGAAGGATTAACTAATAATCGAAGAAGACACAACATAAACTCTCCGAATGGATGTGTAGCAAGAGCAAAAGTGTTTTTGGAATCAGACTCTAATATTAAAGCAAAGGTTAAATCTGCATTACAATATCAAATTTATGGAAGATTTGCAAAGAAAAAAATACATTATTTGTTTAAAAATACAAAGAATAAGGTTTTATTTATTGTTTCTTTCTTACCAGCAAAGATTATATATGTAAAATGGAAAAAAACATTTGAAATTAGTGGTGTTACACAAACTTAATTTTGATAAATAAATATGCAAAAAAATAATATGGAGAAATTTTGATGAAGAAAATTGGAATATTAACTTTTCATGGTGCAGATAATTTAGGTGCAGTTTTGCAAGCATATGCACTATGTGAGTTTATAAATAAAGAAATTAATTTTAGAACGGAAATAATTGATTATGAATGTGAAGAAGTAGAGAAAACTAGATATGTACAAGGTGGAAATTTTGTGAAAAAAATCCCACTAGCATTATATTATAGGATAAAACGTCATAGTTTTGACCGTTTTAGGAAAAAAAAATTAATGTTATCTAGTAATAAATATAAAAAAGAAAATATAAAAAAGTGTAATACAATGTATTCAACATTCGTAGCGGGAAGTGATCAGATTTGGAATATTGGATGTTCTGGCAATGATACCACTTATTTTTTGGATTTTGTTGAACAAGAAAAAAGAAAAATATCATATGCGGCTAGTATGGGGACTACAGAAATTGAAAAAGAAAAAGTAGATGAATTAAAGAATTATTTAAATAGTTTTGATGCAATTTCTGTAAGAGAAGCATCATCTATAAAAAAATTAGATTTGCCTAAAGATACTTCGATACTGCCAGATCCGGTTTTTTTATTGACATTGGAACAGTGGAGAAGGGTTGCTACTAAAAGAAAATTAAAAAAAAGATATGTCTTTGTTTATTTAATTCAAGAGGATGTAAATGTGCTTACGTCTGCAAAAAAGTATGCAAAAGAAAACGAATGTGACATTATAATAAATAAAAAAAGTGTAGAATTTATTTTAAATAATGCGCCAGATCATTTTTTGTGGTGGATTGAAAACGCAGAAGCTGTTTTTACAAATTCATTTCATGGAACAGCTTTTTCTATTATATTTGAAAAGCTACTTGGCGCTGATATAATATTAAAAAATGGAAAACATAATAACCGAATTGAAGAATTGTTGGATTCGGCAGGATTAAAGGAGTGCATTATTTCAGAAGAGAATTATGTACCAAAGAAAGCGAATGCAAAAAAATGGTTAAATATGCAGAGAAAAAAGGCGTATGAATTTTTAAAGGGAAATATATAAAATTAAAAGGTGGAAAAAATGCAAACTTTTTACAAATTTAAACACTATGATATAAATGTGGGGAAAAATAGTTCATCAGGAGGAGCTTTTACGATGATTTCAGATAGAATATTAGAATCAGGAGGAGTTGTATATGGCTGTGTTTTAAATGAAAAGTTTAATGCAATACACATTAGAGCAGAAAGAAAAGAGCAAAGAGATAAAATGCGAGGCTCTAAATATATTCAAAGCAATATTAGTGAGGCATTCCAGCAAATTGCTGTGGATTTGGCAAATAAAAGAAAAGTCTTATTTTCTGGAACACCATGTCAAGTAAATGCTATTATTAACTATTTAAAAATTAAAAAAATTTGTATGGACAATTTTTTTTCGGTGGAAGTTATATGTCATGGGGTTGGAAGTGAAAAATTTTTCCATGATTATATAAAGGACAAAGAAAAAAAGTATCATTCAAAAGCAGTTAACGTGAAATTTAGAGCAAAATATAGAGTTGGGCAAAAACAAGATATGGCGATAATATTTGAAAATGATAAAGAGTATCACGCAGCCTCAACGAATTTAGATTGGTTTTTTTCAGTATATTTAAAAAATTTGATTTTACGACCTTCATGTTATGAATGTAAATATGCACAAGAGCACAGGGTTTCAGATATTAGTGTTGCAGATTTGTGGAAAGAAAACGAAATAGGAGATTGGTCTCTTGTTATATGTAATACAAAAAAAGGAAAAACTTTGTTAAATGGCAATGATTGTGGTGAACTAATGGTTATAAATAAGTCAGAAGTTTATCAACCACATATGAAGTCACCGTGTAATGTGCCATCAAATAGAAAAATATTTTGGCAGATATATTTGAAAAAAGGATACAAAGAGGTGCAACGATACATAGGAAACAATACGCTTAAAAGCAAAACAAAATATGTTTTTGCTCATATGTTAAGAATTTCTCATGCGGACAAGTGGGTTAAAAAAATAAGAAGATAAAGTAAAAAAGGAAAAATTATATTTAGGAGAAGTGGAAGAAGATGGAGGGAATACCAAAAATAATTCATTATTGTTGGTTTGGTGAGGGGAAAATTCCAAATCAATATCAAAAATATATAAAAACATGGGAAAAAACATTTCCAGAGTATCGTATTTGCAAATGGGACGAGAAAAATTTTCCAATGGAAAAATACAAATATGCGATGGAGGCTCTAAAATCGGGGAAAATGGCTTTTGTGAGTGATGTTGCAAGAATGTATGCATTGTATGAATATGGTGGAATATATTTTGACACTGATGTTGAAGTTATAAGAGATTTTTCAGAATTGTTAAAAGATTATGGTGTTGTGCTAGGAACAGAAAGTGAAAATAAAACTATAGGGACTGGATTTATGGCTTTTGTTCCTCACCATGAAATTTGTAAAAGTATGTTAGAGTATTATAAGACAAATAGTTATTATAAGCAGAGTGCAACAATGTCTAATACACAAATTTTAGCACATTTGTTAGAAGAGAAATATGGAATAAAAGCTCTAGAAAAAATACAAAAAAAAGGAGATATGATTATATATCCATCGGAATACTTTACGGCTCATAAAGGAGTAACATCTAATACACGATGTATTCATCATTTTGGGGCGTCATGGTTACCATTAGACAGGAGAGTAAAGGATAAAATAATAAAATATAAAAATAGAATTATTAGAAGGATAAAAAGGAAATGTAAAAATGGAAAAAAAGGCAAATAAAGTTGGAATTTTAACATTCCATAGAGCTAATAATTACGGAGCAGTTTTGCAAGCTTATGCATTGCAAACATATTTAGAAACTATAGGAGTGAATGCAGAAATAGTGGACTATAGGAGTGCATATTTAGAAAAGGCTTATAGAGGACATTCTTTGGCAAATAAGGATATTAAAAAGTTACTACGTGACCTATCTGATTGGCCAATAAGATATCTAAAAAATAAAGCATTTGAAAAATACAGAAAGCAATATTTGAATTTGAGCAAAACTTACTTAGAAAATAATGTTATTGAATCAAATAATATGTATGATTATTTTGTGTTTGGAAGCGATCAAATTTGGAATTATAATTTGTCAGGAAAAGATAGCAATTATCTAGGGGCGTTTGTTTTAGATAAGAAAAAATTAAATTCATATGCAGCAAGTTTTGGAACATATAGAACAAGAGAAAAAGAATATTTGGAAATGTTAAAACGTTTTAATAAAGTTTCGGTGAGGGAAGAAAGTGGCCGAAAGTTTTTTAATGAGATTACAAATAGAACAGATACAAAATTAGTTATGGATCCTGTTTTTTTAATAAACGAGAATAAATGGAAAAGCTTAGTTAATGAAAAAAAAGTAAAGAGATATATTTTTCTATATACATTACAAGGAGAAAAAACAAAGATGAAGGAGGTTGCTCAGTATCTTGCTGATAGGACAGGATTAAAAATAGTGGAAATGCAAGCTTGGTTAAGACCAAAACCAAAAAATTTTATACCAAGATACTGTGACACTCCTATAGATTTTTTAAGCTGGATAAGTGGAGCTGATTATGTTATTACAGATTCTTTCCATTGTACAGCCTTTTCAATTATATTTAAAAAAAAGTTTTGGGTAAAGATAGCCGAGTGCTCAGAAATAAGTGATAGCAGAGTAGGCAATTTGCTTCATTTATTACATTTAGAAGAAAGAGTTATAGGTAAAAATTTGGGAAAATGGGATATAGATGCTATGCCGAAATATGAAGAAGCACTAGATAAACTAAAGAAAGAAATAAATTTTTCTAAAGAGTTTGTTAATACAATAATAAAAGGGGAGAAAATTAAGTGAAATCACGATTAACTTTAAATAATTTAATAGCAGGATTACAAACTTTTTTTATTTGTATGACTTTATATGCAGGAGAAAAAGGCATTATGGGATATGCAGGAGAAAAATTAATCCTTGCTATTGTATTTTCACTTATAGGTGTATTTTTAAATAAAAAAAGAGTCGAAATAAATAGAAGATTTAAAGCATTAATAGTTATGACGTGTCTGATGGCTGTAGTAATTACCTATAGCTATTTTCATAGTTATTGTCCAGAAGTAACGTTTCCATATTGGTTGAGATTTATATTTGTTGTACTTTTTTCTTGTATATGTTTTGATGTTGACTATGTTTTGAAATTGTGTGAATATTTACAGAAAATTGGAGTATTTATTGCAGTGATATATATTGTGACATGGCCAGTTATGGGACGTGATGCGGGAATATATATGGATTACCAGTATACAGCTCAGGTTGTATCATTTTCTACAGCTTTTACAGTCACGAAATTATTTAGTAAAGATTGTAATGTTTTTAGAGAATTGGTTAATTTAATGATTTTAATTTTGACAATATTAATTACAGGGAAAAGAATGCTATTTGTAATACCTCTTATTTTAGTGATTATTATTGCAATCATGTCAAAGGATAACCAAAAATATAAAAAATTTTTTATATTATTGGTTATAGCAATTATAGGAATTGGAACAATAAGTTTGATAATGCCGTCTGCTTTAAATGCAATTGACCGTTTGCTGGACTCAAGTGGAGATACAAGTTTAAATTCTCGTGTGTATTTTTGGGAATATGCAATGATGTTATGGTCAAGAAATAAAATATTTGGAATAGGATTTGCGTGTTTTCCAAGACATATAGCAACAGCAGGTGTAGATTTAGCAAAATATCATTATATAAATGCATGGGCAGCACATAACATATATTACCAAATGTTGGCAGAGATAGGTATAGTTGGAACTGTCGTCTTTTGTAGTGTATTTGTTTTGGGAATAGTTTATACAATTTATATTTATAAAAAAATTAAGTCTTTTAACAATACACAATACAGTAGAGTGGTTTTAGTTTCGTTATATTGTCAATTATGGTTTATTATATACGGCTTTACAGGGAATCCTCTTTACTTAGCAGGACAATTTTTTATAGAAATATTTGGATTGATCCTTATAAGTAGTATTCGAAATAAACTGGTCAAGACGAATGTTGGATATATAATAAGAGATATAAATAAGAATGAAAATTAATAATAGTTAGTTGATAGATGGAGGTTATACATGAAAAAATCTAAAGCAAAAAAAAATGTTGTAGTCGGCTTTACGGGACAATTAATTATATTGCTTTTGGGTATGGTTTTTCCAAGAGTTATCTTAAAAAATTATGGCTCAGATGCAAATGGTCTTATAAGTACGATAACACAAATTTTTTCATATATGGCACTTCTTGAAGCGGGAATAAGACAAGCAGCAAAAAATGAATTATTCAAATGCATTGCAAAAAAAGATGAAGAACAAATATCTGTGGTTGCGACAACTGCAAAGCGATATTTTCAGAGAGTGACAGTGTTATATGGAATAGGGGTAATAATTCTTTCTGTAATGGCACCTGTTTTTGTAGTTAGTAATTTAGATAAAGAGGTGATTTTTTTTGCAGCGTTCTTTGAGGGAATGGCAGGTGTATTGTCATTCTACTTTGTTCAAACTCCATCATCGATTTTATCTGCATTTGGAGAGGATTATGTAAATACAACGGTTGAAGTATTTAATAAAGGTATAAGTTATTTGGTTAGAATAGGCCTTGCAACAGTAGGAGCGAGTTTGTTTCTATTACAATTTTCTTATTGCATTATAACTATTGCAAAAGTAATATTTTATGTTACATATTTTAGACGAAAATATAAATGGATAAATTTTAAAGCGGGAAGTGGAAAGGAAAAATTAAGAGATCGTAATGCATATGTTATTAATGAATTAGCATGGACAATATTTTCTTCAACTGATAACATAATACTTTCTACATTTGTAAGTACTAAAATGGCAAGTGTGTATGTTATATATAATATGATATTTAGTGCTTTGAACACATTACTAAATGCAGTATATACAAGTATAAATTATTTGCTGGGACAGGCATTTCATGAGAATATAAAGAAATATGAAATACTCCATGACAATTTTACTTCAATATTTTTGGGAGGAATGACAATTTTAATGTCTATAGCATATATATTAATTTTGCCATTTATAAGCATATATACAAAAGGGGTGTCAGATATTAATTATATATATGCGTCATTGCCGGTATTTTTTTGCTTGATTAGAATTTTGTCATGGAGCAGATATGTAACAGGAAATCTAACTGGTTTGGCGGGGTATGCGAAACAAACAAGTTATATTTCTATGTTAGAAGCGTTTATGAATATTTTTATATCGATTGTACTTGTACAAAAAATGGGAATTATGGGAGTCTTAATTGGCTCAACAATAGCATTACCTGTTAAAGTTATATATTGTGCTTACATATCTGATAAAAAAGTTATGAATAGATCTTGTAAAAAAACGATAGTTATTTATGGATTAAATTATCTGTTTTTTTTCTCAATTGTATTTGCTTCTAGATTCATAAAATTAAGAATAAATACATTTTATGATTTGATTTTTTGGGGAGTAATTATTACAGTTGTGATTGGTATAGCGGGGGGGACAATAAATATGATAGCAAATCCAAATCTTTTAAAGTGGTTAACAAATTCGTACCTAAGGAAAAAAAGTGAGAATAAAAGTTCATATAAATTGTAGGATGTGTTCTTTTTTGTTTTTATTGAGATAAAAAATAACATTAAAAATAGAATTAAAAAATATTTGTAGTTTAATAGGTGCAGGAGATAAATACAATATGCCAAATACGGTTAACACAAAAGTATATGCGGGAAGAATCAAAGAAAAGAAGATAGTAATGAAAAGCTCATCAGGAGGAGCTTTCACAGCAATATCGGATTACTTTATAGAAAGGGGAGATGCAGTTATAGCTGCGGTATATGAGTATGATAATTACAATTTAAATTATAAAATAATTCAAAGCAAAAGTGATAGAGACAAAGCTATAGGATCGAAATATATGCAGAGTCGAGTGGGAAATATATATAATGAGGCTTACTATTGGTTGAAACAAAATGTAGACAAAAAGATTTTATTTGTTGGAATGGGATGTCAAGCAGATGGATTTAGAAAGTTTTGTGAAATGAAAAAAATTCGTGACAGAGTATATATCGTAGATATTGTTTGTCATGGAATGCCTAGTGCAAAACTTTGGAAAGAGTATGCAGAATATATTGAAAATAAATATAAGGGGAAGATTAAATATCTTACATTTAAAGATAAAAGAAATGGGTGGAAAAATCCGAGTGCATTAGTTGAAATAGAAGGAAAAGAGATTATGATAAAAGACTATGTGAATGTTTTTTATAGCGGATGTGCATTGCGCCCATATTGTTATAAATGCAAATATGCAACTATTGTAAGAAAAACTGATTTGACAATAGGTGACTTTTGGCATATTGAGGAGACAATTCCAGAATTTTTTGAACCAGAGGGAACTTCATTGTTTTTGATTCATACAGAATATGGAGTTGAATTATTTAATCATATAAAGCAACGTTTATTTTACAAAAAAAGTGATATCAAGCAGTGCTGGCAATATAATCTAGAAAGACCAACTGAAAAACCAAAGGAGAGAGAAAAATTTTGGAACGATTATAGGAGAGGTGGGATTTTTCTTATCGTTAAAAAATATGGATTAAATTCACTTTTTGCAAAAATAAAGTATAGGATAAATAAAATTTCAAGAAAATAGAAAGGTAGCAAAAAACAAATATGAAAAAAAAAACAATATTATATAATAAGAAGGAAGAATGTTGTGGATGTATGGCTTGTTATGCGGTGTGCCCACAAAAAGCAATTGATATAGTGATTGATGAAGAAGGGTTTGAATATCCTTTAATTAATTGTGAAAAATGTGTTGGGTGTGGTATCTGCTTAAAGGTTTGCCCAATTAAATCATAAAAATCAAGGTATCTTATAAATACTAGTGAGACAGTAAAGATGAAGAATTGATGGGGCAATGTATATGAGACATAGTATTATATGATGTTTAATTATATTAATGTACAAATACACTGAAATCTTGTTGTATATATGGAAGACGGAAAGAGAGAGGGTGTGTTATGGCATTGACGCAACAAAGATTCACAGAGAGTGGGGTAGTTAAAATAAGTTTAGCAATGGAATTAAGAGATGTTTTGCTATCAAAGAACAGCTATAAATTAGGGTAGCATTAAAATGAGTATGGAAATATATGAGAATAGATTGTAATATGATATTAGTTATACGAAAGGTTTACTATGGATAAGGCAAATGAAATAATTACTAAAATCATAAAAGAAGTGCTTACAGCACTTTATCAACCTTTTGGTGCGGCAGTGCTAATGGCTTTTGTTTCCATGTTTGTTTTTCTTTATGCAAAGGAACACGGCTGGAAGAAGAGTAGCCTGATTAAAAATGTTTTTGGAACATGGTTTAAGAATTTTAAGGAAAGCTCTACATTTAGAAGGGCTTTCCTTTTAGTGTTTTATTCTACAATGATTCTTTTTAGAACTATTCTGAATAGAGATATTTGGTTTAATCCATTAGATTATATTATGGGGGGATGGGGACTTCATAATTCGGATGGTACTTTGTCTACGGAGCCTATTGAGAATTGTATGCTTTTTATACCTTTTGCAGTGCTTTTGCTTTGGGCGTTTAAGGATGAGATTCTTGGAAGCGATGTAAGGCTTGGAAAAGTTCTATGGAAGTCCACCGTTGTAGTTGGAATTTTTTCTTTTGGAATCGAGTTTTCTCAGTTGTTGTTCCATCTTGGCACGTTCCAAATATCGGACTTGGTGTACAACACGCTGGGCGGAACCGTTGGCGGCGCGGTGTACTATGTGATATATAGGGTTAGGCACAAAGGGGAATGAAGCCGAGTGGGTGAGAGGTCTATGACTGGTGGCAAGCACCACAATTAAACCGGTTATTTTGTATTTTTGGAGAAACCTTAGAGGAGAAAGGTTTCTCTTTTTTTGACTAAAAAAGAACTTGTGTTCGACAAGAGTGAGTGGTATAATTTAGGAAAAGAAGTCGAACGGGATGGGAGGGATAAGTAAAATAAATAATGAATAACAAAAATAATGACAAAATCACATTGACATAATGACGGGCTAATAGTAAAATGGTAGAGTGTAGTGCATAGATAGTATTTAAGATTGATTGAAATTATAGGGTGTACATAAAATTAAAAAAAGTGGTTATTAATAAATGATATGATAATTATTTAGAAAAATATTGATTTTCTTAAAAATCTGTCATATTATAATTATACAAGAGATTGTTATTTTTAGTACGATAGTTGTATTAAGGGTGATGATGATTGGATTTTGGTGTACCACTACCGAAGGCGTTGAAGTGTGGGACGATATAGGTTGGTGTGCTGCTACCAAAGACGTTGAAGTGCAGAACGATATAGGTTGGCGTGCCACTGCCAAAGGCGTTGAAGTGTGGAACGATAAAGGGAAGCATAAGCTTCCTTTTTTTTAACCATTAATAGTTTTATGTATTCCAATGAAAATAAGAAAGATGGGCAGATACGCATGAAGTTTGAGAAAGTACAATTTGTATATATAGACATTAATTATTTAGAATATTTACATGGGATAGAGCCTGAAATTTTCTTTGATAAGAATGAACCCAATTACAAATTAAAACCACATTTAGGAATATTGTTGAATAATGAGGGGAAAGAATTTGTGATTCCGTTAACTTCAGGGAAGGATAAACATAAGGAGTGGGCAGATGTTACTGCAAGTTGGTATAGGATTTATGAGGTAATTGACATTACAAAAGATCAAGTGAAACCTGATGATGTCATTGTAGAAATTAAAAATCAGAATATTTTGAGTAAAATAGATAAAAATAAGCAAAGTGATTACAGACAAAGAATTTTAGCTGTTTTAGATTTACGTAAGATGTTTCCTGTGGATGAAAGTGTATATAAGAAAGTAGAAATTAACGTAAGTAGTGATATGCCGAGAAGTGAGATGCAGAGGGCATTTTTGATGATTAAGGAATATAATTTTTTGACAGAAAAAGTAGAAGAAATAGAGAAAAAGGCTACAAAGATATATGATAAACAGATCACAAAAAATAAAGTTTTAAAGTATCATTGTGATTATCGAAAATTAGAAAAAGCGTTTGAGGAGTACAAAGAAAAACAAGGTTGATTGAAGAAGCATTTAAAAGAATATGGGATTGATGTTTTTGCAATGAATCAGAAAAAATTAGTTTAGGAGCAAATAATTATGAACATTATCGTAACAGGTGGAGCCGGATTTATTGGAAGTAACTTTGTATTTCATATGTTGAATACATATCCTGATTATAGAATTATTTGTGTGGACAAGCTCACTTACGCAGGTAACTTATCCACTCTTGAACCAGTTATGGATAACCCTAATTTCCGTTTTTGCAAAATCGACATTTGCGACAGAGATGCAATTTACGGACTTTTCGAGGAAGAACATCCTGACATGGTTGTTAACTTTGCAGCAGAAAGTCATGTAGACCGTTCAATAGAGAACCCGGAAGTGTTCCTTAACACTAATATTCTTGGTACTGCAGTTCTTATGGATGCCTGCAGAAAGTATGGTATTAAGCGTTATCATCAGGTATCTACTGACGAAGTTTACGGCGACCTTCCTCTTGACAGACCTGACTTGTTCTTTACAGAGGAAACACCAATTCACACAAGCAGTCCTTACAGTTCATCAAAGGCAGGGGCTGACCTTTTGGTTCTTGCATATCACAGAACTTACGGACTTCCTGTTACAATCAGTAGATGTTCTAATAACTATGGACCATATCACTTTCCAGAGAAGTTGATTCCCCTTATGATTGCCAATGCATTAAATGACAAGCCACTTCCTGTATATGGCAAGGGCGAAAACATTCGTGACTGGTTATATGTTGAAGATCATTGTCGCGCAATTGACTTGATTATTCACAAGGGAAGAGTTGGCGAAGTTTACAATGTTGGCGGACACAATGAAATGACAAATATTGATATCGTTAAGATTATTTGTAAGGAATTAGGCAAGCCTGAAAGCCTTATTACATACGTCGCTGACAGAAAGGGACACGATATGCGTTACGCAATCGATCCTACTAAGATTCACAACGAACTTGGCTGGTTGCCGGAAACTAAGTTTGTTGACGGTATTAAGAAGACTATCAAATGGTATCTTGACAATAAAGAATGGTGGGAAACTATTATTTCAGGAGAATATCAGAATTAATTTTGCAATTCTGATTAGAAATTAAAATACGTGCCATATAGCTAAAACGCTCTATGACACGTATTTTTTTATCTCTTACTTCAGCTTCACCTTCATTGTCTTGCTCCAATTACCTTTTCCATGCTTATTATATCCTCGAACACGTATGTAGTATGTTTTCTTTTTCTTCAACTTTGTAATTGTAGCTGAGTTTTTCAAAGTTGTTTTTATCTTTAGTGTTTTCGTATTTTTCTTAAATCGTTTGTTAGTGGAGTACTGGACATAGTAGCCACTTTTTCCGCGGGCAGTCTGAGCTTTCCATTTTATATAAATAGAAGTTTTTGAATATTTCTTTGCTGACTTGATTTTTACAGTTGCAGGAGCAGGGTTCTTTTTTGTTTTTATTTTAACTGTTTTACTCCATTTTCCGTAGCCAACATTTGTTTTATATGCCCTGATTTTAAAATAGTACTTTGTGTTATATTTAAGATTTTTGAAAGTAGTATTTGTAGTTTCAGGTTTTGTAATGTATTTATATTTAAATGCCGTGTTAAATGTTTTGTCAGTGGAATACATTATTGTGTAACCTGTTGCGGAACCTTGCTTGTTCCAACTTAAATGTGCACTGTTATAAGAAGAAACGGAACCTTTCAGTGTTTCTTTCTTAGGCAAAATCAAAAATGTAGTTGAACATACGCTAACGTATTTAACTTCTGTTGCAGTAAGTTTAACCTTGGCAACACCTGTGTTAATGTTAGATGAATAAGTAATCTTGTAATGATATGCAGGAACTAACTGACCGTCAACGTACAAATTGACAGTAGGTTTGATTTGTTTACCTGTTGCGTAGAAAACGTTATTACTCAATGTAATCGTACCTTTTTTTATTGAAACAAAAGGATTGTTTTCTTTATTGGAAGTAGAAATTACACCGTTGTTAAAATTGATAACTACATTAGCATCTGCAGTTCTATATAATTTGATAAAACGTCTTGCAAGTCTTTGAAGTACTGATTCCTTAGGAAATTCACATATATCAGGAGTTCCGCAGGAAACAACTGCGTATTGTGGAGCAACTGCGTCAAGAAAGTTGGCACATGAAGAAGCGGCAGCACCGTGATGACCTATTTTAAGAACATCAGCCTTAAAATTATAACCTTGTTTAAGAAGTTCATTTTCCATGGTAGATGGAAGGTCGCCGGTTAAGAGAATAGACTTGTTATCGCATGTGACACGCATAACAATGCTGGCTTCGTTATAGGTTGAACCTTGTGAACCGTCATAAACCACTTCCACAGTTGCATCGCCCAATTTGAATTTTTCACCTTCCACCGGAATCCTGAAAGGACAATCTTTCTCCTTAACGGTTTTTATAAAACTAAGGTAGTCTTTGCTTGGTTTTGTACATGGTGAGTAAATTACCTGACCTATTTCATATTCCTTGAAAACAGCAGGAAAACCGCCAACATGGTCCCCGTCAGGGTGGGTTGATATAACGTAGTCAATTTTTTTATTCGGAATGTTTAAAGATTTAAGATATGCAAGTACCTTTTCAGATGTTTGTGAAATACCTGAATCCACAAGCATAAAATGTCCGTTACTTTCGATAACAATGGCATCACCCCTGTCAACATAAATGGCATGCATTTTCATTTGCCCTGCTTTGGCAGAAACATTAATTGCCAAAATGCTAAACATAAAAAGAGCAAGAAATGCAATAAACTTTGTTCCTAAATTAATTTTGTTTTTCATAATTAAGCCATGTCCTTTCTAAATAATAATATGTACGTTTCAGGATAATCCAAAAAACAATTACCATAAATACAAGTACGCCTTCAAAGAATCTGCCCACAGCCAGGAGCATATTGAAATCTGAACCTATCCAGAAAACAAATGTGACTAAAATCTGTAGAACAAAAGTAACGTACCAAGTCATTTTGCACCATTTTCTTTCATCTCTACAGCAAATGTCCGTGCACATCTTAAGAAGTCCGCTACTGAACATAAAAGTAGTTATAATATTGCTTCCAAGATAAGCCAGTCCCAAAACGAGAGCTGTATTGCATAGAACTATTCCGTTAAGGAAGAATGGAAGTGCCAAAATAACAATGTGCAAAATTAAGGCGAACAATGTCGTAACTGAACCGTATTTGAAACGGTTATTAACTTTAGCTAAGTTTAAGCATGCAATAAATATAAGAAGAAAACCTAAAGCATCACTGAAAATATCTACTGAAATATTTCCAAAATAAACGTGGTCAATAACTTTTGCCGTGCTCTGACCGGTGTTTGTTGATGAATTGGTTGAGCTATTATCATTTGTTGTATTATAATGTGAATTTTCATCAGCTTTTTCTGAACTTGTGTTAATAACTTTGTAATCGCACCAGGCATTATAGTTAGATGCAATGTTATAATACTGAAATTCTCCGATTACCGAACCTGAATTGTTATATTTATGCGGATATTTAAATGGAGTTGTAACATTAACGTCCAATGTTATGAGAACGAAACCAATTGCCAGCATAAAAATAAAAAGTTTAAATTTGTTTTTGAGCATAAAAGCCTCCATAATATTATGTGCATTTTCTTAGATTATAAAATATAAATTTTAAGTAAATACGATATTTTTGTGAAATAAAAACGTTTAAGTACATTATATATGAACCACTTATGAAAAACAACTAAATAGGTGTTTGTGATTGTATATTGCCAAATAAAATAGTATAATAAGGGCGAATTCTGTTAAAGGGAATAAGCCGTAAAGGGCTTCAAAATAAGCAAAGGAGTAATGATATGAAGAAAATCACATCAAAATTAGTAGCAGTATTAATGATTGTTGTTATGGCATTTGGTATTTCAGGCACAGCAACAGTTAAGACAGAAGCTAAAGAAAGCAAAGGTTATGTTATTAAAGTTAACTTAGGAACAAACTGTACAACAGTTTACAAAAATGGAAAAGCAATAAAGGCTATGATTTGTTCACCAAGTAATGAAACACCTACGGGAACATTTTATACACCTGTTAAATACAGATGGCATGAGATGATAGGAAATTGTTATGCACAGTATTGTACAAGAATTACAGACAGCATCTTATTCCATTCAGTTTGGTATTACAAGAATGGTGATAAATCAACAATGTCAGTTAAGGCATACAATGTAATGGGACAGAAGGCATCACACGGTTGTGTAAGACTTTTATGTAAAGATTCTAAGTGGATTTATGATCATTGTGCATTAGGAACAAAGGTTATAATTTTTAGAGGGACAAAGAAGGATGATCCTATTAAGAGACCTTCATTTACACCTATTACAAACGGTAAGTTTACAGATTGGGACCCAACTGATCCTGATCCTAAGAATCCATACAAGAGCAATAAGCCTGTAATTACTGCAAAAGTAAAGACTATTGAGTATGGAACAAAAGTTAAATTGTCTGACTTAATTACAGTAAAAGACAGAGCAGGCAACGTTCTTACAACAAAAAATGCAAAGATTACTACAGTTGGTAAGATTAAAACATCTAAATTAGGAAAGTATAAGATTAAGTTTAAAGTAAAAGACAGCTTAGGAAATTCAAAGACTAAGATTTTAAAATTTAAGGTAGTAGATACAAGGAAACCTATTATTTCAGGTGCAGTAAAGAATCCTGATGTAGCTTTAAACAGTTCAGTTAATGTTTTGTCTAATGTTACTGCAAAGACAGCAGCAGGCAAGAATATTACTTCGAAAATAAAAGTTACTGTTAAGTATAATAAGAAGAAAGTTAAGATTAAGAATGGTGTGGTTAAGTTTGCAAACAAGGGCAAATATTACATTACATATAAAGTTAAGGGCACAAATAAGAAGACAGCAAAGAAGACTATTAAATACGTTGTAAAAGACCACAAGGTAAGTCTTACAATGAAGAATACAACTGTAAAGGTTAAACAGAACAGCACATTTAATCCTTTGAATTATGTAGCTTCAGTTAAGGATTACAAGGGTAATGCTTTAAATATTAAGAACAGCGTTACAGTTACAGGAAAGGTTGATACAAAGAAACCTGGAACATATACATTAACATATAAGGCACAGTACTCAAATCAGGCATACACTGCAAGAACAGCAACACTTAAAGTTGTAGTAGAAGCTGTTGCACAGCAGCCTACAACACAGCCTGTTACAACACAGCCTACAACTAAGGTACCGGAAACAACAACTAAGGCACCGGAGACAACAACTAAGGCACCTGAGACAACAACTGTACCGGAAACAACAACATCTAAGTAAATAATAGAAGAAAGAGGGGCAATAAATGTTTTCATATGAGACAACAGTAAGTTACAGCAGAACAGACAGAAATGGAAAAGTTCCAATGCATGAGATATTAAATCTTTTGCAGGATTGCTCCACCTTTCATTCAGAAGATATTGGTCATGGCGTAAGTTATATGAAAAGAGAGGCCAGGGCGTGGGTACTTGTTGCATACAAAGTTATAGTTAATAGACCTATTATGTTTGGACAGAAAATAACAATAGGCACATCTCCTTCAAAGTTTAGCAGCATGTTTGCTTCAAGACAGTATTTCATAAAAGATGAAAATGGAGATTATCTTGTTCAGGCAGACAGTCTCTGGGTTCTTATTGATATTCAGACACGAAAACCTTTAAGAATTACTGAAGAGGATTCAAGTGTTTATAAACCGGAACCGATATTTGATAATATAAAGGCGTCAAGAAAGATTAGGTTTAGTAGTGAAAGAACAAAATTAGAGTCGTTTAAGGTTTTAAAAACTTACATAGACAGCAATGGTCATATGAACAATGCTAATTATTTAAGGGCGGCTGAAGAATTTTTACCAACAAATTTTCCTTGCCATGAGGTAGATATTGTGTATAATAAAGAAGCTATGGAAGGTGAAATTATTACACCATATCTTTATAGCGAAGAAAATGGAATAGGTATTAGCTTCGAAAATCAAAGTGGAGAGACACTTACAAGAATAATGCTTATGTAATGATAAAAGAGGTTATGGCGTTAAAGTCTGACCTCTTTTTTATAAAAGTGCTAATATCAGGTAAACTATAAAAAATAGAACGGAGAGACAAAAAATGGAATTAGGAAGAACACAAAAATTAGAAATAGTAAGAATTGTAGATTTTGGTGCATATCTTGGCACAGAGGAAGAACAGGTGCTTCTTCCAAAGAAGCAGGTTCCTGAAGGAGCAAATGTTGGTGATGAAGTAAAGGTATTTATTTACAGAGACTCACAGGACAGACTTATAGCAACAGTAAACAAGCCTTTAGTTGAATTAGACGAAACAGCAGTTTTGACAGTTAAGGAAGTTTCAAAGAATGGTGCATTTCTTGACTGGGGCTTAGAAAAAGACTTATTTTTGCCATACAAGGAGCAGACAGTTTCAATTAAGTCAGGGGACAAGGTATTAGTAGGAGTATATTTGGACAAAAGTAACAGATTATGTGCAACAATGAAGGCGTATAAGTTCTTAAAATGTACCTCAACATATGAACCTGATGATGTTGTAACAGGAACAGTTTATAACTACAATCCTGAGTACGGTGTTTTTGTTGCTGTAGATAATAAGTATCACGGACTTGTACAGAAGAAAGAGCTTACAACAAGATTAGAAATCGGTCAGCAGATTCAGGCAAGAGTAAAAAGTGTAAGACCTGATGGCAAATTAGACCTTTCGCTTAGAAAGAAAGCATATTTACAAATGGACGAAGATGCCGAAAAAATATATAAATACATTGAGAATAACGGTGGTCAGTTAGGATATACAGATAAGGCTAAACCTGAGGTAATTAGAGAAGATTTTCAGATGAGTAAAAGTGAATTTAAAAGAGCTATCGGCAGATTGCTCAAAGAACACCGTATAATCATTGGCGAAAGTAACATATTTTTAAATAAATAATAGGGGCTGTATGCAATATTAACAAAGATTTTTTTGTTATTTTGTTTATTTACAATATAGCATTTTTAGTGTCAGTGATTTAGAATACAATCAGACGCGAGATAGAGAAACTATTTCAATACTAGGAGGAATTTTTAAAATGGCAAGTTTATCATTAAGAAATATCTGCAAGGTATATCCAAACGGATTCTGTGCAGTAAAAGATTTTAACCTTGAAATCAAGGATAAAGAATTTATCATCTTCGTAGGACCATCTGGTTGTGGTAAGTCAACAACACTTAGAATGATTGCAGGTCTTGAAGAAATTTCATCAGGAGAATTATACATCGGAGATAAGTTAGTAAACGATGTTGAACCAAAGGATAGAGATATCGCAATGGTATTCCAGAACTACGCTTTATATCCACATATGACAGTATATGATAATATGGCATTTGGTCTTAAGTTAAGAAAAGTACCTAAGGCTGAACAGGAAAGATTAGTTAAGGATGCAGCTAAGATTCTTGACCTTGAACAGTTACTTGATCGTAAGCCTAAGGCTTTATCAGGTGGTCAGAGACAGAGAGTTGCTATGGGACGTGCTATCGTTCGTAACCCTAAGGTATTCCTTATGGATGAACCTCTTTCAAACTTGGATGCTAAATTAAGAGTACAGATGCGTGTGGAAATCGCTAAGATTCATAAGAGATTAGGCGCAACAATCATCTACGTAACACATGACCAGACAGAAGCTATGACACTTGGTACAAGAATCGTAGTTATGAAGGATGGTGTTGTACAGCAGGTAGATTCACCTAAGAACTTATATGATAAGCCAGTTAACTTATTCGTAGCAGGATTTATGGGTTCACCACAGATGAACTTCATCGATGCAGAAGTTGAACAGGAAGGAGCTGACATTAAGCTCCACATTGGACAGGCTAGAACATACATTACAGTACCGGCTGAACAGGCTAGAAGGCTTATTGACGGTGGTTATGTTGGTAAGACAGTTGTTATGGGTATCAGACCGGAAGATATTCATGATGAAGAAAGCTTCATTGAAATGTCACCTGATAGTGCATTTAAGACAACAATCAGAATTTACGAATTACTTGGTGCTGAAGTATACTTATACTTTGACCTTGAAGGATTCGATTGTACAGCAAGAGTTAATGCTCGTACAACAGCTAGACCTGGTGATGAAGTTGTTATGGCAATGGATCTTACAAAACTTCACATCTTTGATAAGGATACAGAAAAAGTTATCACAAACTAATATATATATTTATCAAAAGACTGCCCGATTTGGGCAGTCTTTTTTACTTAATAAGAAATTCCTTTGGAGTTTTTATTAGGCTCTTTGTCAAGAGTGGGGGTAAAAAAATCATACGATATTATAAAGGATTTTTTTGATGCTGTAAAATAGTTGGTTATTTTGACAAAAATTACAAGATAAAAGTACTATTGATTAGCTCTTTTCTCTTGTTTTTTGTCATAAACTGGTTTAAAATATAGTTTGACAGAATGTACGAATTTTTTAGAACAAGGAGTGGCCTATGATATCAAATCAGATTTTACAGAACACAATAGAAGGAATAAAAAGTATTTCAAGGGTAGATTTACATGTGGCAGATACAGACGGAAAGATTATTGCCAGTACTTCCCAGTTAGGAGATGAGTTTGAACATGCTATAATTAGCTTTGTTACTTCTCCGGCAGACAGCCAGTCAGTACAGGAATACCAGTTCTTTAAGGTTTATGATGAAAGCCAGTTAGAACTGATTCTGATAGCTCAGGGAACAAGCGATGACGTGTTTATGGTAGGAAAGATGGCTGCCTTCCAGATTCAGAATCTGCTTGTTGCATATAAAGAAAGATTTGATAAAGACAATTTTATCAAAAACTTATTATTAGACAATCTACTCCTTGTTGATATTTATAATAGATCAAAGAAGTTGTACATTGATGTGGATGCAAGAAGATGTGTCTGTATTATTGAAACAAAGAACGAAAAGGACAGTGTTGCTTTAGAAACAGTTAGAACATTGTTCTCAGGTAATAAGAAAGACTTTATTACAGCAGTAGATGAAAAGAGCATTATTCTTGTTAAGGAGTTAGACGAAAAACAGGGATATGAAGATATTGAAAAGATAGCAAGGACAATTGTGGACATGCTTAACACAGAGGCAATGGTTAAGGCTACTGTAGCATACGGAACTATTGTTAAGGAGATTAAGGAAGTATCACGTTCATACAAGGAAGCAAGAATGGCCCTTGATGTAGGAAAGATTTTCTTTAGCACTAAGAACGTAATTGCTTACAATAATCTTGGAATCGGAAGATTAATTTATCAGTTACCAATTCCACTTTGCAAGATGTTCATTAGCGAGATTTTTGAAGGAAAGTCACCGGATGAATTTGACGAAGAAACATTGACAACAATTAATAAGTTCTTTGAAAACAGCTTGAATGTATCTGAAACATCAAGACAGTTATATATTCACAGAAATACTTTAGTATACAGACTGGACAAGTTGCAGAAGAGTACAGGACTAGATTTAAGAGTATTTGAGGATGCAATTACATTTAAGATTGCCCTTATGGTTGTTAAGTACATGAAATACATGGATAACACAGATTTTTAGAAAATAAATAGTTAAAATGTAGCAATATGAAGGTCCCTGTGGACCTTCATATTGTGCTAGTGGAGCAAATTCAATTCGGAAATATATTAAAATTTTATTACAAGGATTGTTACGTGCTTTGCCCACCCACAAAAAAAACACATTTGTGTTATATATTTCTATTTAGAGCAGAATATTAGGAGGCATATAATGATTAAAATAGAAGGTGTAAGTAAGTCTTATGGCAACGGTGCACCGGCGTTAAGCAATTTAAATCTTGAAATAGAGGAAGGAGAGTTTGTATTTGTTGTTGGAGCCAGTGGTTCAGGAAAGTCAACATTTATCAAACTGCTTCTTAAAGAGTTAAATCCCACAGAGGGAACAATAGTGGTAGATGATGTTAATTTATCAAAGCTTAAATCAAGAGGAACAGCTAAGTATAGAAGAAAGGTTGGAGTTGTTTTTCAGGATTTCAGATTGTTACAGGATAGAGATGTTTACTCAAATATTGCTTTTGCACAGAGAGTAATAGGTGCGTCACCAAGAGAGATTAAAAAGAATGTGGCAAGAGTATTATCTTTGGTGGGACTTTCAGAAAAATATCGTTCCAATCCGTCAGAATTGTCAGGTGGTGAGCAGCAGAGAGTTGCCCTTGCAAGAGCACTTGTTAATAAACCACAGTATATTTTGGCTGATGAACCTACAGGAAACCTTGACCCTGAAAATTCATGGGAGATTATGAAACTGCTTGAAAAAATTAATGAGCAGGGAACAACAGTTATTGTTGTTACACATAACATGGAAATAGTTAGGGCTATGAACAAGCGTGTCATAACTATGAAGAAAGGTGTAAAAGTAGAGGATAGCAAAGGGGAGGAACAGACAGATGAATACTAGAACAGCAAACTACTGTTTAAAACAGGGTTTTGTAAACATAAAGAGAAACAAACTGTTTTCCCTTGCATCAATAGGAACTATTGCTGCGTGTATATTTTTAATAGGTGTAATTTTTACAATTATTATTAATGTTAACTTTATGGAAAAGAAAGTTGAGCAACAGGTTGGGGTAACAATATTCTTTAACGAAGGGTTAAGCCAGCAGGGAATAGATGATATTGGAAAAACAATTAAGTCAGATTCCCGTGTAAAGAGTTACGAATATACATCAGCAGAGGAAGCTTGGGAAGGTTTCAAAAAGAATTATTTTAAAGATAATCCTGATTTGGCAGAGGGATTTTCAAAGGAAAACCCATTGGCTAATTCAGCATCTTACACAGTTTACTTAAAGAGTATTAACGACCAGAAAGCTTTTGCCACAGCAATGGAAAAGGTTCAAGGTGTAAGACAGGTTAAGTATTCAAACCCAACAAGAGAGTTTCTTACAAACTTTGGCAAAATGTTAGGATATGCGTCTATTGCATTGATTATTATTTTGCTTGGTGTTGGTATTTTCCTTATAAGCAACACGGTTATGATTGGTATTTCAGTAAGAAGACATGAAATTAAAATTATGAAGCTTATTGGAGCAACTAATAGTTTTGTAAGAGCACCATTTATTATAGAAGGTGTAACAATCGGTTTATTAGGTTCAATAATTCCGCTTGTTATAATAAGACTTGTTTATGACAGATTAATTGATCTTATTATGACTAAATTTGGTGTACTTGGCAACAGTATTCCTTTTGCGTCAGTTCATCAGATTTTTTTGGTGCTTGTTCCATTAGGACTTGGAATTGGAGCAGGTATTGGTTTAATAGGATCAATTGTGTCAATGAGAAAGCACTTAAAGGTATAAAGTTAATTGAGTTAACAGGGAAAGAGATAAGGAGAAAGTAATGAGAAAATCTAAAGTATTAAGTTTTGTTCTCGTGGCAGCATTGGCAGTTACTGCTATTCCAATTAATGCGTTTGGAACAGTTAACGATGAGAAGAATAAACTTTCAGATTTGCAGAATCAGAAGCAACAGGCTCAGGATGAAAATAATAAACTACAGAAATCTAAGTCTGATGCACAGGAGTACATTCAGTCAGTTGATAAGAAGTTAACTAATTTGGCTACAGAGATGTACAAGACTAATCAGAAATTATCAAAAACAGAAGACAAGATATCTAAGACTCAGAAGGAATTGAACAATGCTCAGGTTAGCATAAATGAGCAGTATGAAGATATGAAGCTTAGAATCAAATATATGTATGAGAATGGTGATACTCAGATGATAGATTTGATTTTTAATTCAAAGAGCATAACTGATTTCTTAAATAAGGCAGAGTACATAACAGAGTTATCACAGTATGACAGAGATATGCTTAATAAGATGAAGAAGACTAAAGAGAAAATAGCTTCTGCAAAGAGTACTCTTGTAACTGAGAAAAAGAATCTTCAGACAATACAGGCACAGCAGAAGAGTGACCAGACTAAGCTTACTAATCTTTCTGAATCAAAGCAACAGGAACTTAAGAATTATGAAGATTTGATAGCACATAATGAGGCCACATCTGATGAATTGGAAGCAGAAATCAGTGCACAGGAAAAGAGAGTTGCATCTGTTGAAGAACAGAGCAAAAACCAGGCAGCTGCTGAGCAGGCAAGTAAGGCCGCAGCGGAAAAAGCAAGACGTGAGGCGGCAGCAAAGAAACAGCAGGCAGCTAGTTCAAATAGTAGTACAAGCAATACATCATCAAATACAGGAAGTAACACAACAGATACTTCAAACAGTGGGAATTCAGGAAGTAGTGGAACAGTTTCAGGCGGTGGATTTACATGGCCACTTCCGGGACATACAACTATATCTTCAGGATATGGATATAGAGGTTCTGAATTTCATAAGGGTATTGATATTCCGGCATCAGCAGGAACTACTATTGTTGCAGCAGGTTCAGGTACAGTAGAGTGGGCTAATTATAGTACAACAGCAGGCAACTGGATTGGTATTAATCACGGCAATGGTGTATATAGTGTATATATGCATATGTCTGCACTTTTAGTTTCAGCAGGAACAAAGGTAAGCGCAGGACAGAGCATTGGACTTGTAGGAAATACAGGAGCATCACAGGGTAACCATTTACATTTTGCAGTACGTAAGAACGGGGCATATGTTAATCCTTGGGATTATTTAAAATAAACTTGAATTAAGGAGTCATGATGAAAAAGAATAAGAACCGTTTTTTACTTGGATTCTTTTTTGGAATGCTTGCCATGGCAGTTGTGGTAGGTGGTGTTGGAACAGGTTTGTATTTTGCAAACCAGAACACATCCGGAAAAACAATCAGTGAAAAAACATCACAAAAGCTTGATTATATAAATAAACTTATAGATGCTAAGTTCTTAAATAAGGTTAATGAATCTGACTTGGAAGATGGAATTTACAAAGGATTGTTGGAAGGCTTAAATGATCCGTATTCTGTTTATTACACGGCAGAAGAATACCGGAAAATGATGGAACAGACGTCAGGAACTTACAGCGGAATAGGTGCTTTGGTATCTCAGAATGCTGAAACAGGAATAATTACGGTAGTTAAGGCTTTTGCCGATGCACCGGCTGCAAAGGCAGGAGTAAAGAACGGAGATATTATTTATAAAGTAAAGGGCAAAGAAGTAACTGGTGTTGACATTAACAATGTTGTTACTGAAATGAAGGGCGAAAAAGGAACAACAGTTGACATAACTGTTTACAGAGAGTCCGAAAAGAAATACATTGACTTTACAATAACAAGAGATCAGGTTAATGAGCCTACTGTTGAATATAAGATGCTTGATAAGAAGAAAAAGATTGGTTATATACAGATAAGTCAGTTTGAAGAAGTTACTTATGACCAGTTTACGAAAGCATTGGATGACTTGAAGAAGCAGGGAATGAAGGCTGTTATCTTTGATGTTAGAAGCAATCCGGGTGGATTATATGAGACAGTCTGCAAGATGCTTGATGAAATACTTCCTGAAGGAAATTTGGTTTCAACTAAGGATAAATATGGAAATGAGGAAAAGCAGACTTCAGACAGCAAGTGTCTTGAAATGCCAATGGTTGTTTTGCAGAATAAGGACAGCGCCAGTGCATCAGAAATTTTTGCAGGTGCAATTCAGGACTTTAATGCAGGAAAAATCGTAGGCACACAGTCATTTGGTAAAGGAATTGTACAGACAATTCTTCCATTAAGCGACGGCTCAGCGATAAAACTTACAGTTCAGGATTATTATACTCCAAGTGGCAAAAACATTCACGGAAAGGGAATAACTCCTGATGTGGAAGCAGAATTGGAAGAAAATGCAACAAGCGATACACAGCTTGAAAAGGCAAAAGAAACAATTATGGAATTAATGAAATAATGAACAGAAAGACCATACATATATCTTGAAAACGAAGATATATGTATGGTCTTTTTCTATGCTTTGAATAACTGTATAAAATAAGTAAAAGGGTAAATTAAAAATGTTCCTTTTTATTTTGACAAATGCTTATGAAAAAATTAAATTTGTAAAGTGTCAAAATAGACAAAGTTTTTACGAAAGTTTTGGTTATTTATTTGTCTAAAAATCATATTAATAGGTTGGGTTTTACATTGTTATTGCAACGTTAAAATGCTATAATATAACATGCAATTATAGAGACGGATGTATTAAAAAAGGGACAAAAACGGAAGTGTACTTCCTATTTCTGTTAATGTTTCAAGAGTAAATTTCTATAGAACTAATCTGGTATCAAATCTTTTGGAACTGGTTGAAAAATATAATTTGGAACCAAAGGATTTGCAACTTGAAATTACGGAAACAGTATATACTGAGGAAAAGCAGGTAATATATTCAATAATAAGTGAATTGCAGGAAGCAGGCTTTAAGATTTTGATGGATGATTTCGGAAGCGGATATTCATCACTTAATATGTTAAAGGATGCGCCTATAGACGTACTTAAATTGGATATGGCGTTTATGCGAAATTTGGATAATGAAAATGAAAGAAACAACATAATTGTTGAGTCTATTGTAGAATTGTCCAAGAAATTAAATATTTCGGTAGTAGTAGAAGGTGTTGAGTCAGAAAAACAGGTTAACTTCTTAAAATCAATTGGAGCAGAAGTGATTCAGGGATATTATTTCTCAAAGCCAATACCTACGGACGAATATGAAAAGTTAATAGAGGAATAATAAAAGAATAACAAAAGTACAGAACAAACATTCGATTTTGTTCTGTACTTTTGTTCTTTTGAATGATATACTTGACAAGTAACAATACTAAGAAAAGTAGTTGATAAATGATTTGGGTTTGAAAATACTCAAATATTGATTAGAGCTAATTGGGAGAAATCATATGGATCATTTTGAATTAGTTTCAGAGTATAAGCCTACCGGGGACCAGCCGAAGGCTATTGAAGAGTTAGTTGAAGGTTTTAAGAAAGGAAAACAATTCCAGACTTTGCTTGGTGTAACAGGTTCAGGTAAGACTTTTACAATGGCGAATGTTATTGAACAATTAAATAAACCTACACTTATTATTGCTCATAATAAGACTTTGGCAGCTCAGCTTTACGGTGAGTTTAAGGAGTTTTTTCCTAATAATGCTGTGGAATATTTTGTTTCCTACTACGATTATTATCAGCCGGAGGCTTATGTTCCAAGCACAGACACATATATTGAGAAGGATTCATCAATTAATGATGAAATAGATAAGTTACGTCATTCGGCAACAATGGCTTTAATGGAGCGTAAAGATGTAATTATTATTTCTTCAGTTTCATGTATATATGGTTTGGGAGACCCAATAGATTACAAGAACATGGTTGTGTCTTTAAGACCGAATACCATTAGAGATAGAGATGAGATTATTCATAAGCTTATTGAAATACAGTATGACAGAAATGATATGGACTTTAAACGTGGAACTTTCAGGGTTCGTGGAGAGAATCTGGAAATATTTCCTGCTTCGTATACGGATAGTGCAATTAGAGTTGAATTTTTTGATGATGAAATCGAGAGAATTTCAGAGATTGATGCTTTAACGGGTCAGATTAAGAACGAGCTTGAACATGTAGCAATATTCCCTAATTCTCATTATGTTGTGCCACCTGAAAAGATGGAGCGCGCCATTAAGGATATAGAGAAAGAGTTAGAGGAACAGGTAGCATATTTTAAATCAGAAGACAAATTAATAGAGGCACAGCGTATTGCAGAACGAACTAATTTTGATATGGAAATGCTAAGAGAAACAGGTTTTTGTTCAGGAATAGAGAACTATTCAAGACATATGGCAGGTTTGGAGCCGGGAGCCACACCTCATACATTAATGGAATATTTCGGAGATGATTTCTTGATAATAGTAGATGAGTCTCATATTACGATTCCACAGATTAGAGGAATGTATGCCGGTGACCAGTCAAGAAAGTCTACTTTAGTTGATTATGGGTTCAGACTGCCTTCGGCTAAGGATAACAGACCACTTAATTTTGAAGAATTTGAAAGCATGATTGACCAGATGATGTTTGTGTCAGCTACACCTAATGTTTATGAAAAGGAACATGAATTAGGTCGTGCAGAGCAGATTATAAGACCTACAGGATTGCTTGATCCGGAAGTTGAAGTAAGACCGGTTGAAGGACAGATTGATGACCTTATAACGGAGATTAATAAGGAAGTTGCCAAGAAGAATAAAGTTTTGGTAACAACTTTGACGAAGCGTATGGCTGAGGATTTGACAGATTATATGCGCGATGTGGGAATTAGGGTTAAATACCTTCATTCAGATATAGATACGTTAGAGAGAACTCAGATTATCAGAGATATGCGATTGGATGTTTTTGATGTTTTGGTTGGTATTAACCTTTTAAGAGAAGGTTTGGACATACCGGAAATTGCTTTAGTTGCAATATTGGATGCTGACAAGGAAGGGTTTTTACGTTCAGAAACATCACTTATTCAGACTATTGGACGAGCTGCAAGAAATGCAGAAGGCCACGTAATAATGTATGCTGACAATATTACTGATTCAATGGATAAAGCTTTAACGGAAACTAACAGACGTAGAGAGATTCAGCAGAAATACAATAATGAGCACGGCATTACTCCAACAACTATTAAGAAGGCTGTTCGAGACCTTATTAGTATCTCCAAAGAAGTGGACAGAAAGATTAGCGACGTTGAGAAAGATCCTGAATCAATGGATTATAAGGAACTTAAAAAGCTTATCGAAAAGGTTAAGAAGAAAATGGAAAGAGCTGCAGCAGAGCTTGATTTTGAAACAGCTATTGAAATGCGAGATAAGTTGGCAGAATTAAGAAAGTTGCAGGAAGATAACTAAAAATCTATAACGGAATTTATTTGGAAAAGATATAAAATAACCAAATAACAAAGATAGAAAAAGATAGGAAAATAAAATGAAAGACAATAAAAAATATATTCATATAAAAGGTGCAAATGAGCACAATTTGAAAAATATTGATATTGATATACCAAGAGATGAATTTACGGTAGTAACAGGTTTAAGCGGTTCAGGTAAGTCATCCCTTGCTTTTGACACTATTTATGCAGAAGGACAGAGAAGATATATGGAATCGTTATCTTCTTATGCAAGACAGTTCTTAGGGCAGATGGAAAAACCACAGGTTGAAAGTATTGAAGGATTACCACCGGCTATTTCAATTGATCAGAAATCAACAAACAAGAATCCACGTTCGACAGTTGGAACAGTAACAGAAATATACGATTATATGAGATTGCTTTATGCAAGAGCAGGTATTCCACATTGTCCAAAATGCGGACGTGAAATAAAGAAACAGACAGTTGATGAAATGGTAGATCGTATTCTTATGCTGGAAGAACGTACTAAGTTTCAGATATTGGCACCTGTTGTAAGAGGAAAGAAAGGACGTCACGAAAAAGTATTTGAAAGTGCTAAGAAAAGTGGCTATTTGCGAGTAAGAGTTGATGGCAATATGTATGAACTAACTGAAGAGATTAAGTTAGAAAAAAACATAAAGCACAGTATCGAAATTATTATAGACCGACTTAGCATTCGTGAAGGAATTGAAAAGCGTCTTACAGATTCTGTTGAAAATGCTTTAAAGCTTGGCAACGGACTAATGATAGTAGATGTTATTGGTGGGGAAGAGATGACTTTTAGTCAGAATTTTGCCTGCCCTGACTGTGGAATAAGTATTGACGAAGTACAGCCTAGAAGTTTTTCTTTTAATAATCCTTTTGGGGCTTGTCCTGACTGTTATGGTTTGGGATACAAGATGGAATTTGACGAAGACCTTATTATTCCTGATAAGAGTTTAAGCATTAATCAGGGAGCAATTGTAGTATTGGGGTGGCAGAGTGCAAATGACGGAAAGAGTTTTAGTAATGCGATACTTCAGGCATTGGCTTTAAAATACAATTTTTCTCTTGATACGCCTTTTGAGGATTATCCAAAAGAGATACATGATATTTTGATTTATGGAACAAATGGTGAAAAAGTAGCCGTAAGATACAAGGGGCAAAGAGGTATTGGAGTTTATGATATTGCTTTTGAAGGATTAATTAAAAATGTAGAAAGACGATATCGTGAAACAAGTGCAGAGTCAACAAAGGCAGAATATGAAACATTTATGAGATTTACGCCATGTGCAACATGCCACGGACAGAGACTTAAAAAGGAATCGTTGGCTGTAACTATTGGAGATAAGAATATTTATGAAATGACAGAAATGTCTGTAAGAGATTTGCGCCAGTATTTGGATGAATTGCAATTAACTGAAACTCAGCTAAAGATAGGAAAAGAGATTTTGAAAGAAATTAAAGGACGTCTTCAATTCTTAGTTGACGTTGGACTTGATTATCTTAGCCTTTCAAGAGCTACGGGAACTTTGTCAGGTGGAGAGGCTCAGCGTATACGTTTGGCAACTCAGATAGGTTCAGGCTTGGTTGGTGTAGCTTATATAATGGATGAGCCAAGTATTGGATTGCATCAGAATGATAATGATAAGCTTCTTGCAACGTTGAAGCATTTAAGAGATTTGGGAAATACTTTGATTGTAGTTGAACATGATGAGGATACAATGCGTGCAGCAGATTATGTGGTTGACATAGGTCCGGGAGCAGGAGAACACGGTGGACAGGTTATTGCTACGGGAACTGCAGAGGACATAATGAAGAATCCAAATTCTATTACAGGAAAATATTTAAGCGGAGAGATTAAAATACCTGTTCCAAAAACACGTAGAAAACCAAAAGGTTTCTTAAAAGTAGTTGGAGCCAAGGAAAATAACCTAAAGAACATTGATGTAAAGGTGCCAATTGGGGTACTTACATGTGTAACAGGTGTTTCAGGCTCAGGTAAAAGCTCACTTGTTAATGAAATACTATATAAGAGTCTTGCAAGAAAATTAAACAGGGCAAGAACAATTCCCGGAAAATGCAAGAAGATAGAGGGAATGGAGCAGCTTGATAAGGTAATAAATATTGATCAGTCACCAATAGGCAGAACTCCACGTTCAAACCCGGCAACATATACGGGAATGTTCGATATGATAAGGGACCTTTTTGCGGCAACAACCGATGCAAAAGAAAGAGGTTACAAGAAGGGAAGATTTAGTTTTAATGTAAAAGGCGGTCGTTGTGAAGCGTGTTCAGGTGACGGAATTTTAAAAGTTGAAATGCATTTTCTTCCTGATGTATATGTTCCATGTGAGGTTTGTGGCGGAAAGCGTTACAATAGGGAAACACTGGAAGTACACTACAAAGGTAAGACTATTTATGATGTTCTTGAAATGACAGTGGAAGAAGCATTGGATTTCTTTAAGAATGTGCCTAGAATTCTTAACAAGGTACAGACATTGTATGATGTAGGTCTTGGCTATTTAAAATTAGGACAGCCGTCAACAACATTGTCGGGTGGTGAAGCACAGAGAATTAAGCTTGCAACAGAATTAAGTAAGAGAAGCACAGGAAAAACAATATATGTATTGGATGAACCAACAACAGGTCTTCATTTTGCTGATGTGCATAAATTAGTAGAGATTCTTCACAGATTAACAGATGAAGGTAATACAGTAGTGGTTATTGAGCATAATCTGGACGTAATAAAAGTGGCAGATTATATAATTGATATGGGACCTGACGGTGGTGACCGTGGTGGAACAGTTGTAGTAGCAGGAACACCTGAGCAGGTTGCAGAACATCCAACAAGTTATACCGGCAAGTATGTTAAGCAGATGTTAGAGAGACAATAGTCATTTTTTATAAAAAAACGATTCATAAAAATGTTTAAATAAAAGGGCATTTATGCAATGTTTATAAAGATGAAAAAAGTGCTTGAACCCCCTTTAAAATAAGGGAAAATTGTGCTATATTGAACATACAAACAAAAACGTATTAAATACCTAAAAAGACTTCTACAAAGAAGTTAACGACCCACTTGTTATTAGATGTCAACCTAATAACAACAGTATCTAAGTTTAGTGGTGAAAGGAGTTTTACCCAGTGATATCTGCTAACATGGCAATCAACGGAAGATTGTTTAAGTAGTGATTATTGGATGAGGTGTTACAAAGAATTGGATAGGATAGGAATTATTCAAAACGAAAATTCAATGAAGAATAACATCTTATGGTTAAGGTAGATAGTGAAGTCGAAGCAGGACAAATAGTAAGGAATAGACTAGGTATGCAGATATTCGGAATGCGATCGAAACGAATAGTGTACAGAAGAAATTCCCGAGAAGATTCATTTAATAAAAAGTACCTGCGGTTGTTAACAAAATTGTAAAGTTAGGGTATTGAAATAGGGAGCATCTGTCATACGAGGAAGTAGGACAGGTGCTCTTACTTCGTTATAAGTACTTGAAATGATATTACAATTTAGGAACGTGTGAAAGTATATTATGAGTCTGAAAGATGTATAAGTTTAAAAATATTTTGTATATAGAGAGCAGTCAGGTATAAGTTATTTGAATTATAAAAGTTAGTACAGTGTACTTGTTTTAAATAGAAAAATAGGGTAGAATTAAAAATTAGCAGGTAATTAGATTTTATATAGCAATTACCTTTTACAGCAGTATGGTGCAGGCACCATTTTAGGAGGAAATACATTGAAGAAAGAATTAGTAATCGTTCTTGACTTTGGTGGTCAGTATAACCAGTTGGTTGCAAGACGTGTTCGTGAATGTAATGTATATTGTGAAATATATTCTTACAAAACGGACATTGAAAAAATCAAAGCAATGAACCCAAAGGGTATCATCTTAACAGGTGGACCAAATAGTTGTTATGAAGCCGATTCTCCAACATATTCAAAAGAATTATTTGAATTAGGCGTTCCAGTGTTAGGACTTTGCTACGGAGCACAGCTTATGATGCATGTGTTAGGCGGAAAAGTAGAACGTGCAGATGTACGTGAATATGGTAAGACAGAAGTATTAATAGACAAGACTCAGTCAAAGATTTTTGCAGATGTTTCACCGAAAACAGTTTGCTGGATGAGTCATTTTGATTATATATCACAGGTGGCACCGGGATTTGAAATCTCATCACACACAAAGGATTGCCCTTGTGCATCAGCAGAAAACGAAGAAAAGAAACTTTATGCAATACAGTTCCATCCAGAAGTACTTCACACACAGGAAGGAACAAAGATGTTATACAACTTCGTTCGTGGAATTTGCCAGTGTTCAGGAGACTGGAGAATGGATTCATTTGTAGAAGAATCAATTAAGGCAATCCGTGAAAAAGTTGGCGATGGTAAGGTTTTATGTGCATTGTCAGGTGGTGTAGATTCATCAGTTGCAGCAGTAATGCTTTCAAAAGCCATTGGAAAACAGCTTACATGTGTATTCGTAGACCATGGCTTACTTCGTAAAAACGAAGGTGACGAAGTAGAAGCAGTATTCGGTCCTGACGGTCCATATGACTTAAACTTTATCCGTGTAAACGCACAGGAACGTTACTACAGCAAGTTAGCAGGAGTAAAAGAACCTGAACAGAAGCGTAAAATAATTGGTGAAGAATTTATCAGAGTTTTTGAAGAAGAAGCAAAGAAAATCGGAGCAGTTGACTTCCTTGTACAGGGAACAATTTATCCTGACGTTGTTGAAAGTGGTTTAGGTGGCGAATCAGCAGTAATTAAGTCACATCACAACGTAGGTGGATTACCTGACTGTGTAGATTTTAAGGAAATAATCGAACCACTTCGTGATTTATTTAAGGACGAAGTAAGAAAAGCCGGCTTAGAAATGGGTATACCTGAATATTTAGTATACCGTCAGCCTTTCCCAGGTCCGGGACTTGGAATCCGTATCATCGGTGAAGTAACAGCCGAAAAAGTTAAAATGGTACAGGATGCAGATGCAATCTATCGTGAAGAAATTGCAAATGCCGGATTGGATAAAACAATAGGACAGTATTTTGCAGCACTTACAAATATGCGTAGCGTAGGTGTAATGGGCGACGAAAGAACATACGATTACGCCATTGCACTTCGTGCAGTAAATACTGTAGATTTCATGACAGCAGAAGCTGCAGAAATACCTTACGAAGTATTGACAAAGGTAATGAGCAGAATCATAAACGAGGTGCGCGGGGTCAATAGAGTAATGTACGATTTGACAAGTAAGCCACCTGGAACTATTGAGTTTGAATAAGCGAACATATGTTCGAACACCCCATAAACAAAGGGAAAGCACCGAATATAAGTCTCTTATGAGAACATTTTGAGAACAAAATCAAGAATAAGAAGAGTTATTTTGACTAATAAGTTGAAATAGCTCTTCTTTTTTGCTTGAAAAGCCGATAAACAAAGGGATCTGGAACTTTAAACTTGATAAAAAGACAAATTTGTTTAATGTTGGTTACAAGAGAAAGAAGAAGTTTATTAAAGGAAAAGGTATAGTGCCACTAACTCCTATTTGGAAAGTAAAAGGACTAAAGTAGAACTACGGTCAAACAAAAACAATTTAATCAAAAGAGAGAAAGGAGATTACAAATATGACAGACAAGATGTTTATGGAAGTTCAGGATGTAACAGAGATGTTAAATGTTTCAGAAGGAAAGGCATATGAAATCATAAGAATGCTTAATGCTGAACTAAAAGAAAAAGGATATATCGTAGTTCGAGGAAAAGTAAATACAAAGTACTTTTTTAAGAAACTTATTTACAACGAGGAGTAGGAGGAAAAAATGTCAGTTTACAAAGATGAAAAAAGAAACAGTTGGTATGTAAAGTTTCGTTACGTTGATTATTACGGAGTAAAGAAACAGACAACTAAACGTGGATTTGCAACAAAGAGAGAAGCAAGTGAATGGGAAACTGCTGAAAAGATGAAAAGAAATTTTAATCTTGATATGACATTTTCAAAATTTTATGAAATCTACGAGGCTGATGTAAGACATAGGGTTAAGGAGACAACCTGGGAAAACAAGGAAACAATGGTAAAAGCAAAAATCATACCATTCTTTGGAGAAAGAAAAATGATAGAAATATCTGCAAAGGATGTAAGACATTGGCAGAAAGAAATGATTGAGTATAAGGATGAAAAAGGAAAGTCATATTCCCAGTCATATCTTGCAACATTACACGCACAGTTAAGCGCGATATTCAACCATGCTGTAAAATTTTATGATTTGAAGAACAATCCTGCAAAGATTGCCGGCAGTATGGGAAGCAAAAGAGGAGGCAACATAATGTTTTGGACCCAGGAACAATATAAAGCATTTATTGAATGTGTGATGGACAAGCCATTATCATTTTATGGATTTGAAATGCTTTATTGGTGTGGATTAAGAATTGGAGAATTATTGGCACTAACTCCGAAAGACTTTGACTTTGAAAAGAAGACGGTTTCCATTACTAAAAATTATCAGGTAGTAAGAGGTGAAAAACTAATATTAACTCCTAAAACTGCAAAAAGTGTAAGAAAAATATATATGCCGGAGTTTTTAAATGAAGAAATGGAAGACATGATTAATAGTATGTATGAGGCTGATGGAAAAGAAAGAATATTTCCATTATCAAAAAGATATTTTCAACATGAAATGGAAAGAGGCAGTGAAATGTCAGGAGTGCCGAAAATCAGATTGCATGATTTAAGACACAGTCATGTTTCACTTCTCATAAATATGGGATTTTCAGCATTGGAGATTGCAGAACGAATGGGGCATGAAAGTGTAAGAATTACATATCACTATGCGCATTTGTTTCCATCAAAGCAGTTGGAGATGATTAATAAACTAGATGAAATTAAAGGAGAACTAGGAGATGTCTGATAGAAAATTGGATAGCAAAGGAAGATGGCGCAGCAGAGTAGTTGCATTTAGAGTTTCTGATGAAGAAGCAGAGTTATTAAACAGACTTGTAGACATATCAGGACTTACCAAGCAGGATTATTTAATAAAGAAAACAACAGACCATAAAGTAGTTGTAAAGGGTTCCATTCGTGTGTTTGGAGCCCTTAAGGCGCAACTTACATATGTGTATGAAGAATTAAAAAGGCTGGATAAAGTTACGCCTAAAAATGATGAATTAATTGAATTAATTAAAGTAATTTCAATGATTCTTTTAAAGATAGAAGAAAACGAGAACCTAAAAGAGCAGCAGAGAGTGGAGAACTTTGAAAAGAAAATGGCAGAACAAAAACGACTTAAAAACAGTAGTATGGGAAACAGAAAGTTAAAAAGTTTTAGAGACGAAGGAGAGAAAACAAATGTGTAAAATAATAGCAATAGCAAATCAAAAGGGTGGAGTAGGAAAGACTACAACAACATTAAATTTGGGCGTGGGTTTGGCAAGAGAAGGAAAGAGGGTACTTTTAATAGATGCGGATCCTCAGGGAAGTTTGACAATTAGTGTAGGTATAAATGAACCGGACCAGTTAGATTATACGCTTGCAAATGTGCTTATGGACATAGTAAACGAAGAAAAATTGCCAGCCAATAGAGGAATAGTTAAGCACGAAGAAGGGATAGATATATTGCCATCAAATATTGAATTATCAGGAATAGAAGTTTCTTTGGTGAATGTTATGAGTAGAGAATTGCTAATGAGAGAGTTTATAAGAGAAGTAGAAGATGATTATGATTATATTTTAGTTGACTGTATGCCTAGTCTTGGAATTATTACCATTAATGCCCTTGCCTGTGCAGATACAGTATTGATACCGGTGCAGGTTTCATATCTACCGGTAAAGGGTTTACAACAGTTAATAAAGACAATCGCAAGAGTAAAAAGGCAAATTAATCCCAAACTAGAGATTGAAGGAATTTTACTTACAATGATGGACTATAGAACCAATTACGCAAAGGATATTTCAACAGCAATCTATGAAACATATGCAACGAATATTCCAATATTTAAGAGCATAGTGCCAATGTCTGTTAGAGCAGCAGAAACGCCAATTAAAGGTACAAGTATATTTAAACATAATCCGAAAGGAAAAGTAGCACAAAGTTATGTGAAAGTTACAGAGGAGGTTTTAGAATATGGCAACAAGAGAGAAAATTAAGTTGACAAGTTACAATGAATTACTTGGCGTAAACAATGATATGATTAGTGAAATAGATATAAACAAATTACATCAATTTAAAGATCACCCATTCAGTGTGGTTGATAACGAAAAAATGCTTGAGCTGGCTAAATCAATAGAGAACAATGGAATATTATCACCTTTATTGGTAAGACCTTTGGGCGATGGTGAATATGAAATAATTTCAGGACACAGAAGAAAGAGAGCCTGTGAAATTACAGGAAAGAAAAAAGTTTCAGCAATTATAAAAGATATAAGTCATGAAGAGGCTATACCACTTATGGTTGATGCAAACTTTCAAAGAGAAGATACATTACCAAGTGAAAAAGCAAAAGCTTATAAAATGAAAATGGAAGCCTTAGCACATCAGGGAAAAAGTTCAGATGAAATGTCATCGGCAAAAAAGATAGGACAGTTGGCAGGAATTTCAGACAGACAGGTTCAAAGATACATAAGACTTACGGAACTAATACCAGAGTTAAGCAAATTGGTGGATGATAAACAAATAACATTTGTACTAGGTGTAGAGATTTCATTTTTAAAAACGGAATATCAACAATTAATTTATGAAAACATTTGTAAAGGTAAAAAGGTAAGTAAAGACAATGTACGGATGATTAGAGAAAATCAGGAAAATTTGTCATTAGAAGAGGTAAGTCAAATACTCTTTGCTGACAAGGCGAAGGTACAAAAAAAGATATGCAATGTGACGCTTAAAGAAAACAAGTTGTCTGAATTTTTTGATTCGACTTACACAAAAAAAGAAATGGAGAAAATAATCTATTCACTGCTAAAGGAATGGAAGAAAGGAAAGGATTAGTGTATGGCATTTGAATATTATTATGGAAAACAAGCCGACCAATATAGTTTCATAAAAGTACCTAAATTGTTAGTACATGATAAGGCGTTCATTGGATTATCAGTGGACGCTAAGATGCTATATGGTTTGCTTTTAGACAGAATGAGTTTATCTATGAAAAATGGATGGCTGGATGAAGAAAATAGGGTTTATATTATTTATCAGATAAAAGATATTATGAGCGATATGAATATGGCAAGAGCAACAGCTGTGAAATATCTGCAGGAGCTGGTAGATTTTGGATTGGTTGAAAAAAAGAAAAGAGGTTTGGGGCTTCCAAACATATTGTATGTTAAAAGTTTTCTTGTGGAAAAAGAAAGCATAGAACAAGAAAAAACTTTGGATGAAAGGTATACAAATACACCAGAAACGCCGAAGAATACACAGAAGTTCAACAATTATACTTCAAGAAGTTCAAAAATTGAAACTCAGGAAGTTCAAAAATTGAACTACAAGGAGTTCAATAATTATACTTCCGGCAGTTCAGAAAATGAAATTCAAGAGGTTCAAGAATTAGACCCTAATAATACTAATATAAATAATACTAAAAATATTAATACTAATATCTTATCTTATCCGCTAACAGAAGTCGAAGAGCCAGATATGACAGGTGCAGATAATTGGATGCATAAAAAAGGGCTTAGTATAACTATGCCTAAAGCAGATAGGATGGGATTCGATAAGAAAAAATCTGAATATGAACTTTATATGGATTTGATCAAAGATAATATTGAATACGATGCATTAAAAGAACGTTATCCACTTGATGCAGAACTTATAGATGGAATAGTTGAAATGATGACAGAAGTTACAGTTAGCACGAATGATTATATTGTCATAGCGAGCAATTCGTTTCCGAAGGAAGTTGTAAAATCAAGATTTCTTAAACTTAATTTTTCACATTTAGAGTATGTTATGAGTTGCTTTAAATCAAATACAACTAAAGTGAAAAATATCAAAAAATATTTGCTGGCATCATTGTTTAATGCACCATCAACAATGAATGGGTATTATACAGCAGAAGTAAATCATGATATGCCACAGTATGCATCTAGGAGGTAAGGCTATGGATAGAGCAAAAAGTTTAGTGAAATACATAATAGCAATTATAATGTTTATATGCAGAGTGATAATTGCGGTACTGGGAAGTTTACTAAAGATATTTTTAGTATTGACTATAGCAGGATTTAAAATTGTGTTTTCTTTAATAAGAGTTGTAGAGTATAATTAAAGACAGTTATTTATAACTTGGGAGGTTTGCCAAATGATAAAAAAATTAAAAAGAACGCTGATAATTGTGGGAATGTTTGCATTGATGATGGGAATTGGCACAAATATTCAGGTAAAGGCTGATACTTTGGGACAAGTAAAATCAATAAAAACAAAAACTAATTATAAGTATTATAAAGGCATAGTTAGTGCCAAGGATATGAGAAAAAAGAAAATTAAATACAAATACGGAATTAAAGCTTCATGGAAAAAGGTGAAGAATGCAAATGGATATGAGATATATGCTTACGGTGTTGCATCAAAGAAGTGGAGAAAAATTAAAGATACAAAAAAGACAAGTTATGTATTCACCAATTTATTAGAAAAGGACAAATTTAAATTTAAAGTACGGGCTTATAGGAAAATAAATGGAGAAAGAGTTTACGGTAACTGGTCAAAAAAGAAGACAATAAAAACAAATTCGGCACTTTATAAGATAAATAACAACTTTAAATTGCCGGGAAAATATTATGATAGATATGCAGCAGAACAGGCTTTTGTATTGCAGAATGAATATAGAAAAAGTGCTGGAAAACAAAGTATTGTTTGGTCAGATGTTTTATATGAAATATGTAAAGTAAGGGCAAAGGAACTTGTTAATGATTTCAGTCATAATAAATTTATAAGTACATCGACAGAGTTATTAGAAAAAAAGTATGGACTAAAAGATGGTGGAATACCATATGAGGGAGACGATGGTTATATACATTATCATATGTATGCAAATGCAGAAAATATTGCAATGGGGTATTACACATATAAGGCTGCTATGGAAGGATGGAAAAGTAGTCCGGGACATTATAGAAACCTCATAGACGAAGAACATAGAGCAGGTGCCATTGCTTGCTATAAACAAGGTGGAAAAACATATTGGGTAGCAATATTTGGTGGAGTGGATTTAGATAAGGAAATAAAAAAGTAATTAAAAATAACTTTGCGACATAATGTCGTGAAGTTATTTTTTGCTTTTACACTCCTGCTGAAATATAAATTTAATTTTAACAGCATGACTTTTAGGTAAAGTAGATAATCAATGTTAAAATATAATTGTCAGTAACCGGGAATGACAAAAAACAAATTAATAGATTAACGCCAAGATGAACTCATTATATGTGAGTTTTAGTCTTGGCGTTTTTTATTTTATCAGGAGGAAAGTAAATGTTAGGTAAATTAAAAAGAATTACAGCAACAATATTAGCAATTGCAACGGTAGTAACATCAATTCCTATAATTAATGTTGCAGCAGCAGGCAATGGAGAGAAGAAGCAGGCAGGTATAGTAACTCTTGGGAAACTTGGAACAGTAAATATCGGATCAAAAAGTGAAAGTGGAACATGGGTAAAAACATTAGTGGATGGAAATGATGTGTTTTGCTTAGATTTAGGAAAGGCATGTCATACCGGATACACCTACATTGCATCCAACAGTACAATATCAAGTGATAGTTCTAATAAGAAAAATGCTTTGGAGGCTAAAATAGGATATTGGTATGATCAAACAAAAACGCGTTCAAACAAGGCATGGGTGTATGCACAGTGTCTTATATGGGCTGTTGAAGAAGGCATTACAAGTGAAACCGGATTAAAGGATATCATTAAACAAGTTAAAAACAATACAGGATATTATGCAAATGATAGCCTTTATGCTGATATTTTTGAAGGGACAAGCGTAGTTAAGTGTACAATTACAAAATGGAAATATAGTGGAAAAACTGATAGTGATGAAGTTCAGGAACTAATGGAAATTGTAGGAAATACAAAAGAATACAAGTATACACCTATTAGTAAAAAAGATTACTACCGTCAGAGAATTACATTACAAAAGTGTGATGAAGATGGAAAAGAACTTCCACAGGTCACTTTTAGATTTACAGCAAAGAATATAAAACAGTTATATTCTTATCAGTACAATGGCTGGGGAGATTCTGTTAAGGAAGATGTAGATGATGATGCTAACAAATTTAGTCAGGAAGTAAAAACAGATTCCAAAGGAAAAATCGTATTTCGTTTTACATACGAACTAAATTCTAAGAGTTATTATTATGTAGCAGATGAAGAGTTAAAGGATATGTCATCAAGTGATAAAAAACAAATTAAGGACGAATTAGATGATAAGGGATATGATTATGCATCAGATTTGTCAAAAGCAGGAGCAGAAAAGTTAATAAAGAATGACATCAATGATCAGATGGATGATATCTCAAACAATTACGTAATTGAAGAAATCTCATCAGGTAACAACAACATTCTTACATCGTTTGTTGTTGATGCAGGTTTAAATAAGATTACCAGTCAGTCATCAAACAAGGTTACAGTAACACTTACAAAGTCTGATTCATGGAAGAAGAACAGTGATGGAAAGTGGCCCGAGACTGCAGAAGAGTCATACAGTAATTACAAGCTTGCATACAAGCCTGTTCTTAAGGACAAATACAAGAAAGTAAAAATGACTGTGTGGAAAAAGGATTCTGAAACAGGCAGTACACCACAGGGAGATGCAACATTGGAAGGCGCAGTGTATGGAGTATATTCAGATGTAGCATGCACAAAACTTGTAAAGTTATACAAGACCAATGCCAAGGGTACATTTGAAACAGACTATTACAGATGTGGTGTAAACATGTACTTAAAGGAAATTACACCGCCTGAAGGCTACCTTAAAAATGACAAGGTATACACAATCACAAAGGATGGTCAGCAGTTTACCAACGAATACAATTCGGCAGAAACACAGGTTGATGACGACGTGGTAAAAGGTGACGTATCAATTATTAAGGGAATGGGAAATGGTCTTGCAGGTATTGTTGCACCTGAAAACAAGGCACAGTTTCAGATTTACCTTGCAAGTGCAGGTTCATATGACAAGGCAAAGGCAACAGAAAGAGACATTCTTACAACAGATTTAACAGGTTATGCCAAGTCAAAGAAAATGCCATATGGAACATATGTGGTTCATCAGACTATTGGAGCTGCAAACACTGAAAAGTGTCCTGACTTTTACGTGAATGTGAAGGAAAACGGAAAGACATACAAGTATCTTTTAAACAATCCTGAATTCAATGCATATTTAAAGATTGTAAAGAAGGATTCAAAGACACACCAGACTGTTTTAAAGAAAGGAACAACATACCAGATTTATAAGGTAAATGAGAATGGCAGTGAAACTCTTGTTACACAGACATACAGCAATGGAAATGCAATTGAGGTTGTGGACAGATTTGTAACAGATGAAACAGGAGAAATCATTACTTACGAAAAGTTAAAAGCCGGCACATACAAGGTTTATGAAATTGAAGGTCCGGAAGGATACAGGGTAAACAGACAGCCGGTGATGGTTGAGATTAACAGTAACTCATACAAGACAATGGTGGACAAGCTTGGCAAGGAATATCTGTATGCAGAGTGTGAGTATTATAATGATGTGACTTACGGAAAATTTACAATAAATAAAAGTGGTCCTGAATTATGCAAGAAGGATGATGAAAGTGATTCAGAAGAAAGTAAGGCAGGTAAAGATGAGGCAAGTAACAATTCAGTTAACACAGAAAAGAATGGCACAAAGGAAATAAATGCGGAGAATGGTGCAAATGAAACAACATCAGGTTCATTTAATCCATTTAACTACAAGGACACATTGCTAAATGGTGTTGTATTTGAACTTACTGCAAGAGAAGACATCAAGTCACAGGATAATCAGGGAACTGTATTGTTTAAGAAGGATTCAGTTGTTGCAAAAATTACAACAGGTGAAAAGGCAGAGTTTACAAATGATTGCAATGGTATCTGTGGTTACGTGTTAAACGATGACGGAACAATGACACTTAATGTTCCACTTGGAGAATACACTTTAAAGGAAGTAAAGACAAAGTATGGTTATGTTCTTCCAGAACAGTCATCCTGGAACTTAAGTTTTAAGTGGAATAACAAGGATGATGAGTATGTGTTTGACATTTCTGAAAACTCAAAGGATGGAAAGAATGACATACACAATGATATGGTAAAGACAGACATTACACTTGAAAAGCAGGATTCAAAGACGAACGAGCCTGTTGGAAATGCAAGATTTGGATTTTATTCAAGGGACAACATTTACGATAAGAATGGGAATGTGATTGTTGCTGCAGGTGAAAAGATTGCAACAGTAACAACTGACAAGGAAGGAAAGGCGAAAATCCCATTCGATGTACCTGTAATGGATGAAGGTTATGGAAAGACGGAAGGCAACTTAAATTCAGGAGATTACTATTTCCTTGAAGAAAGTGTTAGCGACAGTTATTACATTAACAGGGAAAAACATCAGGTACATCTTGAATACAAGGATCAGGAAACCGCAGTTGTATCAGCCAAGGCAGTAGTTAAGGAAGACCAGACTGAAACAGTAATCAGTAAAAAAATGATTGCATCATCAGTTGAGATTAAGGACTGCCATTTAAAAATCAGTGATGAAAATGGTAATGAAATCGTAAGCTGGATAACAGGTGAAATTTCATCAGTTAAGTTAAATGAAAAGATTGATGAGATGGGATATGATAACGTTCGTGTAGAAAACGGTGACGGTTATGCAGTTAAGATATACGGATTGCTTCATGACAGGGAATACACATTAACAGAAACAAAGCCGGCAGACGGTTTTGCAACTGCAAATGACATTACATTTAAACTTGTGGAAAGTGATGATGAAAATGCAAAGACAAAAGTACTTGTTAAGAATGGAGACAGTTTCACGGGGAATGTTGACAATCAGGTGATAATGTATGATGACACAACAAAGATTGAATTTTCAAAGACAGACATTACCAACGGAAAGGAACTTCCGGGATGCCACATGCAGGTAACTGAAAAGGATACAGGAAAGGTAATGGATGAATGGGTTTCATCAAGACAAAGTCATGTGATTGAAGGAAAGTATGCCGTGGGAAAAACTTATATTTTAACAGAAACAAAACCAAGAGACGGATACGCAACAGCAACAAGTATTGAGTTTGCAGTAGCAGACAATGGAGATATCCAGAAAGTAAATATGGTTGATGACACCATCAAGGTTGAATTCAACAAGATTGCATCAGACACAAAAAAACAGCTTGGTGGTGCAAAGTACAAGGTATACGACAGCAAGGGCAAGAAGGTATATGAGTTTACAACCGGAAAGAAAGCTGAATTCATAGAAGGAATGTTTAAGGCAGGAGAAACTTATAAATTCAAGGAAGTGGATGCACCAGAACATTACAAGGTTGCAAAGGATAAGAAAATAAAAATTAAGGATACGGGAAAGGTTCAGAAACTTACAGTTACGGATGAAAGAATCCCTGTGGTACCTGACACACCACAGACAGGCATTAATGGAAGGACTGCAGGAATGGCAGTTTCAGTTATTTCATTATTACTTGCACTTGGATGTTTTGCATGCGTAAGAGCAAAGGACAAGTCAAAATACAATTTCAAAAAGGAGAAGGACGATGAAGAGGATAATTAAAATATCTCTGATACTTCTTTTAGTGGGGATGGCTGTGATTGCAGCTGTCCCTTTTTTAAAGGAAAAAAGAGCAAAGAGAAAGTATGAGAATGATTTTAAGAAGATATGGGAGAGCGTGACAGAAAAGAAGTCTGATGTAAATGGTCTTGTAAAGAAAAACAAGGACTGCATAGGATATGTGGAAATACCGGGAACAACCATAAATTACCCTGTTATGCAGACAAAGGATAATCCAGATTTTTATTTAAATCATGATTTTAACAGGAATTACAGTTTTTATGGAACACCTTATTTAAGTGCATACTGTGATGTGAAAAAATCAGACAGCCTGATTATTTACGGACATAACATAAACGGAGGAAAAATGTTTGGAGTATTGGAACAGTATAAGAATAAAGAGTTTTTTTACAAGCACAAGAAGATATATTTTACAACGGATAAAAAGAGGGAGTATGAAGTGTTTGCAGTGATGAGTGTTAACATACATGAGTTTGAATACTGGAAATTTGTAATGGCAAGGAATAAGGAAGAGCATGATGAGTTCATTGACAAGGTAGAGGAGCATAGTTTGTGGAGACAGGGGAATAAACCTAAGTATGGGGAGCAGATGCTGATGTTGTCTACTTGTGATAATGGGAAAGGGGATGATTGGAGAATTGTGGTTATAGGAAAAAGAAATATGGCATTATGGTAATAGGGATGTTTAGCAATAATAGAATTTATATTATAATAAAAGTACGCTCGTCTGCGTACAATGATAATAAAAAAATATGCTATAATTATTTTGGAGGTACGAATTATTGAAAGAATTTGCAAACAACTTAAAGAAACTTAGAAAAGAAAGAAATATGAGCCAAGTCCAGTTAGCTAATATATCTGGCATTTCAGTTAAAACAATACAGAATTATGAACAAGATAGAAATGGTATGGCCCCTACACTTCCCAATCTTATGATGTTGGCAGATATTTTCAGTGTTACGCCTAGCTATTTATATTATGGAGGAGATAAAGAGATGTATATGGATGATTTATTATTTGAACTTGCACAGTTGTCTACTGAATCAATAAAAGAGATTCATGACAGTGAAGCAAGCGGGGGTAGTTTACCAAAACTATCTATTTCTAACGCTATTATCAATAAAATTACATATAAATGGAATAAAGATGTAGTTTTACCTAAAAGAGGATTTTATAAATCTTATGTAGAGCAAACTATTATAAGATATGCACAAAACCGGAAGTTTTGGAAAGAAAAATTTGAATTAATTTAAGCCATATATTTAGAGCAACATTGGAAAAGCAAATATCCATTCAAGATGATATTTTTATTATATCATTTAATTACAAGAGGTAAGACATATGGATAGGAAAACAATAATAGCAGAAAGTCTTAACTATATCGAGAACAACATAAAGAATAAAATAACCATTGAGGAAATAGCTGGTAATATAGGTTATACGAAATTTTATTTTTCAAGACTATTTAAACAAGAAATGAAAGTTTCTGTTATGGAATATGTCAGGGAAAGGAAAATGATATATGCAACCAGAGAAATATTAAATGGAACCAAAATTCTCGATGTGGCAATTGAATATGGTTGGGAATCGCACGGTGGATTTATTAAAGCTTTCAAAAGTTATTATGGTTTTTCACCTTCACTCTTGTATGCAATGAAATTAGAAATAATGCATTTTGGAGGTGGAGATATGAACAATTGTAACTTTTATAAAATAATGGATGGACATTTATCAAAAGAAGAACTGTTCAAAGTATTGCACGAAAAAATAATAGAACATGGATATGATAATCAAAAACTAAATAATATTTATAATTTCTGTCAGAGTATATATGGAGGCAGAAAAAGATATTCGGGTGATGATTATGTAACGCATTTATTAAATGTATCTTTGTTGCTAGTGCAAATGGAAGCGGAAGAAAGTGTCATTTATGCAGGAATGTTTTGCGATGTTTTTAGAAAAACTAATGTAGCAATTGATGAGTTAAAGGAAAATTTGCCTCATAGTGTGGTGCAGATTTTAATAAGATTAAAGGACTACGATATTGAAAAAGTAGGTCTTGAAGATGAACAATGTGCTGTTATAAAGATTGCAGAACGACTTCATAACATGAGAACTATAGAGTATATGGAAGAACGAGAAAGACAAAAAAGAGCAAAAGAAACAATAGCAATATTTATGCCTATTGTAAAGAAATTGCAAGATGACAAATTAATAAGTTAGTTAAATGAGATTTCGATAAATTGTTTAAAATAGGAATTATATGCAAGTCGGTTTTGTGAATTCAAAACCGGCTTTTTCTTTCAATAGCTAAATGTATATGATAATATTATAAAAGAATAAGAGTTGTGAATCTAAAAATAAGCAGAATTGCATAGTATTTGCAATATCGAATACTATTTGGAGAAATAATATGTTAGGAAAGATTGTAAAAGTTACGGTTGATAGACCAATGGGGACATATCACCCAAAGCATAAAGATATTTATTATACGATAAATTATGGATATATCGAAGGCATAATGGCATCTGATGGAGAAGAACAAGATGCTTATATATTGGGTGTAAATAAACCGGTTGAAGAATTTACAGGGGAAGTAATTGCGATAATTCATAGGTTAAATGATGTTGAAGATAAATGGGTTGTGGCACCAGAAGATGAACTATATTCTAAAGAACAGATAGAAGAACAGGTACAGTTTCAGGAGAAATATTTTGAGTATGAAATAGAATGTGCGGAAGAGTAATTCGTAAAGGAAATTTGTACAGATTACATCAAGAAATATATCTGTCTGATGCAAGAAAGATTGTCTCGGAAAAATGGAAAACGGTTATTAGACATCCTATGAAAAAAGATTTAGATAAATTACATATAGTCATTAAATTAGAGGAGAAAGAATATGCAGAATATGCAAGATTGTGGATTTACAAGAGAAAATAAATGGTTTAGATATCGTGCAGCAGCAATAATAATTGAAGAAGATTGTGCGTTATTTGCAAGAAATGAAATAGACGATTATTATTACTCAATCGGTGGTGGAGTTCATGTTGGAGAAACATCTGAGAAGGCAGTAAAAAGAGAAGTGCTTGAGGAAACAGGTGTAGAATATGAAATTGAACGCCTTGCAGTTGTTCACGAAAATTTCTTCAATGAAAATCAGGGAACTTTAAAAGGAATGGATTGCCATGAAATATCAATATACTATTTGATGAAGCCTAGAGGAACAAAACAACTTAATAGTGATAGTTATAGCCAGGGAGTAAGGGAAACAATGCATTGGATACCAATAAAAGATTTAGATAAATACAAAGCGTTTCCAACTTTTCTAAAGGAATATCTTAGTAAGGAACATGCTGGAATTGAGCATATAATTACGGATGAAAGAAAATAATATATTTTCAAAAATAGTCAGAAATCAATAGTCATTAGTACAGAAAAATATGTTGTTGAACATTTTTATTCAATATAATATATGATAGATAAATTATATGTAGGTGTAACAACGAGTGAAGTGAAATAGTTAATTTTATTCAATTATGTGAATCTTGAGGACATATAAAATTGATGTCAAAATTATAAGTTAGGAGAAATTGATAAAGTGATTAGGTTAGCAGAAGAAAAAGATTTCTTACAGTTAGCTCATATGAGATGGGAACTTAAAAAAGAAGATGATGCTATATATGGGGAGGATAATATCAAAGGAATAGAGAGTGATGAATTTATAAAAGAATATATAAATTTCTTAAAAAAAGAGAGCGTATATAAAATATTTATAATGGAAAAGAATGAACAGATAATTGCAGCAATGTTTGTAACGATGATTAGAAAAGTTCCAAAACCCAATAAAAAAGAATCGTATATAGCATATTTGACAAATGTATACACTTTAAAAGAGTACAGAAATCAGGGAGTAGGAACAGAAATGTTATCTTACATAAAAAATTACCTGAAACAAAACAGATGTGAAAATATAATTGTGTGGCCAAGCGATAAAGCCATTGATTGGTATGCAAGAAATGGTTTTAAATCGGAAAATGAAATTTTAGAATGTGAATTATAGTATGGTTGTATAAGTTAAGGAGAAGAAAAATGAACATATTAGTAATAGGCGGGACAAGATATTTTGGTATACATATGGTTAATAAACTTTTAGAGCAGGGTCATGATATAACAATAGCAACAAGGGGGAAAACACCTGATTTATACGGGGACAGAGTAAAGCACATCGCCATTGAAAGAACAAATGAAGAGAGTATGCGAAAGGCCTTACAGGGAAAACATTTTGATGTGGTTATTGATAAGATCGCATATTGCTCTGATGATATCAGGTATGTTATGGATTATATTGATTGTGATAAATACATATATATGTCTAGTACGTCAGTTTATAATCCAAAACATATGAATACTGTAGAAGCAGATTTTAATGGATACTCTAATGATTTTGTGTGGTGTAACAGATTTGAATTTCCATACGAGGAGATAAAGAGACAGGCAGAGTATGCATTATGGCAAAAATATTCAGATAAAAAATGGATTGCTGTCAGATATCCGTTTGCAATTGGAAAAGATGATTATACGAAAAGACTTCTATTTTACGTAGAGCGTGTGATGAAATCAGAGCCTATGTACATAGACAATATAGATTATCAAATGAGTTATATCCGTTCGGATGAAGCAGGAGAGTTTATTGCATATTTGGTAGATAAAGATATTGAGGGTGCAATTAATGGAAGTTCTACAGGTACTATTTCACTTCGGGAGATAATTAATTATGTGGAAGAAAATACAGGGAGGCATGCAAGTTTAAGTGATAGTGGAGAAAATGCACCCTATAACGGAGAACCTGAATATAGCATAAATACGGAAAAAGCAGAGCGGATAGGATATCATTTTTCTAATTTAAAAGAGTGGATATATCAATTACTGGATTATTATATTGAACAGATAAATAAAGGAAATTAGTCCTGAAAAAATCTGAATCGGTTATCAGATAAAAACTGGAATATTAAAAATTTTAAAATGCGGAGGTGCAATATGAATAGGACAGAAGTTGTTACAATAACCAATATGTGTATGGTATACTATGGTAATACGGTTTTAGTACAAGAAAAAACAGATGATGATTATTGTGGCGTTACATTTCCAGGTGGTCATGTGGAAAAAGGAGAATCTTTTACTGATGCTGTAATCCGTGAAGTGTTTGAGGAGACGGGATTAAGAATTTCTTCACCAGTATTATGTGGAATAAAAGATTGGTCAAATGATGATGGTTCAAGATATATGGTTTTATTTTATAAAACTAATAAATATGAAGGAAAATTGTCTTCATCTAATGAGGGTGAAGTTTATTGGATGGAAATAGATGATATGAAAAAAGCTAATTTAGCGGATGGAATGGAAAAAATGTTGGAAGTTTTTTTAAAAGAAAATTTAAGCGAGTATTTTTTCTACAAAGAAAATAATAAATGGGTAGATGTATTGAAATAGATAACTTAAGTTCATAAAGATGTTGTCAAATCAACAACCATACATAATTATAAAGAAAGGTATTGTTATGAATAATGATCAGAAAATAAAAATTAGGAATTTCGATTATTTAAATAAAAATATATTAAAGGGGAAAATTCTTTTTACAGGTTCATCACTGATGGAACAGTTTCCTATTTGTGAAATTGCAAGAAGTAAAGGATTTGATGAGGTAATTTATAATCGAGGCGTTGGTGGATTGAATACAGATGAGTTTTTGGAAAACATTAATACATTGCTTTTAGACCTTGAACCATCGAAGATATTTATCAATATAGGAACAAATGATATTACGGAAGCACGATATGGAGATAAATGGATGTCACATCTGATGGACAATTTTTGCAAAATTATTGAAACTACAAAAGATAGTATTCCTAATGCAGAAATTTATATAATGGCATTTTATCCTGCAAATTTACATTTGCCTTGGCATACAGAAGAGGCAATTCAATGGATGAAGCTTAGAACTTCTGAAAATATTCGAATGTGCAATGAGCATTTGAAAGAAATCGCAAATAAATATGAATGCTATTATATTGACTGCAATGCAGGTCTCGTTAATGAAAATGGAGAACAAAAACCAGAGTATGCAATTGACGGTGTGCATATGTATGCAAATGGATATTTGAATGTTTTTGAAGTAGTAATATCCTATTTGAGTTAACCGTTTATTGTATGTTAAGCAAATATAGAAGCATAAAAATATTAATAATTTTGAAATTATTTTTAAAAGAGAAGCTCCTGCATTTATTCCTAATGACAGAAAGCAGACTCCAACAAAAGGACATCCGGTGTTTGTTGCTCAGTATGCAACAGCTACATGCTGCAGAGAGTGTATCAGAAAGTGGCATAAAATTCAGCCGGGAAAAGAATTAAGCAGAATTCAGCAGGATTATTTGGTAGATGTAATTATGACATGGATTCAGAGTGAAGTGGACAGGTATAATAATTGAAGGAACGGAGTAATAAAATGTGGAAAATTAAGCATATATTTGATGGCGATTATGGATGTGAAGAACATTCTGAAAGTGAAAATCCAAAGGTGACAGTTACGCTTGTAAATGAAAATAATGAGAAAAAAATTATCTCAGTAGAAGACAAGTGGCTTATGGATAATAACTTAGATGAAGGCGACGAATGGCCTGAAAATTTGCTAAATAAATTAAGGAGATAGATAAATGAAGCATACTAAGGTGATGAGACGAATTAAATACTCGGTGCAGTTCTAAAACTGACAACAGATTGTATTGAGGTTAATTAGAGGCAAAAGCTTATGTTGTTGGACTGCACCTTTTATGAATTTATTTGAAAGGAAAGCAGTAAATATGAATAAAAAGGAATTATACAATATATGGAAAAGAGAAGAAGAGGTTGCACAGATTCAAGGGTGGGATTTTTCGAATATTGAAGGACGATATGATGTAGAAAATGATTTACCTTGGAGTTATGAAGAAATTGTAAGAAGTTATCTTGATAATTCAAAGCAGATAATGGATTACGATACAGGTGGTGCAGAATTTTTGTTATCTCTGAATCATCCATATGACAAAACGGCTGTGACGGAGGGCTATAAACCAAATGTAGAACTTTGCAAAAGAAGATTATTACCGCTAGGTATTAATTTCAAAGAATGTTCGAATCCTAAAAATATTCCGTTTGAAGATGAAATGTTTGATTTGATGATAAATCGACATGGAGAATTTGAACAGGATGAAATATATAGATTATTGAAAAAAGATGGTATTTTTATAACAGAGCAGGTTGGAGAAAATAATGAACGTGACTTAGTTCAGATGGTTTTACCAGATATACCCAAACCATTTCCCAATATGAACCTAACGGTTCAAAGGAAAAAGTTTGAAGAGGCTGGTTTTAAAATAATCAGAGCCGAAGAAACATACAGACCTATAACATTTTATGATATAGGTGCATTTGTATGGTTTGCACATATTATTGAGTGGGAGTTTCCAAATTTTTCAGTGAGCAAGTGTTATGAGAATTTGCTAAAAATGCAAGACATAATAGACAAGTATGGAAAAGTGCAGGGAACTATTCATAGATATTTAATCGTTGCACAGAAATAAGTAGATGTGGTGTGGTGGAGTAAAATCCACCACATTAAATTTACTTGGAATGCATAATTTTTATATTTAGAGCAACATTGGAAAAGCAAATATCCATTCAAGATGATATTTTTAATATATCATTTAATCACAAGAGGCAAGATATATGGATAGAAAAACAGTAACAACAGAGAGTCTTAACTATATCGAAAACAACATAAAGAATAAAATAACCATTGATGAAATCGCTGGTAATGCAGGTTATACAAAGTTTTATTTTTCAAGACTACTTAAACAAGAAATGAAAGTTTCTGTTATGGAATATGTCAGGGAAAGAAAATTGATATATGCAACCAGAGAAATCTTAAATGGAAACAAAATTCTCGATATGGCAATTGAATATGGCTGGGAATCGCACAGCGGATTTATTAAAGCTTTCAAAAGTTATTATGGTTTTTCACCTTCACTCTTGTATTCAATGAAATTAGAAATAATACATTTTGGAGATAGAGATATGAGCAATTGCAACTTTTATAAAATAATGGATGAACATTTATCAAAAGAAGAACTATTCAAAGTATTGTGCGAAAAAATGATAGAGCATGGATATGATAATCAGAAATTAAATAAGGTCTACAATTTCTGTCAGAGTATATATGGAGACAGAAAAAGATACTCGGGTGATGATTATGTAACGCATTTATTAAATGTATCTTTGTTGCTAGTGCAAATGGAAGCGGAAGAAAGTGTCATTTATGCAGGAATGTTTTGCGATGTTTTTAGCAACATATACAATGCTGTGCAATGGAGAAGAAAAATGTTAAAAGAATACATATGGTTTTTCCCACTTATTTTTATATTTCATGACATGGAAGAAAAAATAGGGTTTGGAATGTGGCTAAAAAATAAAAAAGATACATTAGAAAAGAAATGCCCCAGTATGTTAAACTCACATAAAGATTTTTCAACAGAGGGCTTTTCATTTTATATAAATGTTTTACTACAGTAAACAATCTGTGGTGGGATGGCGTATTATGCATTATCATAGGAATTGTTATTGTAATAGTTAATTTAAAATTTGCACAGAGACTGATTGGGTGGTTTACACGAAAAGTCGGGCTAAAGTCATTGATTTAATTGGCTCTTGAAATATTGTCATTGATAAAAAATTAATTGTTGAGGTTTTTGTTTATACTGTATAAGATGCAATTGATATGCTAACCCGATAAATTATTATTTTATGGAAAATATGGATTGACAATAACGAACTCCTTTTTGCACCTTATATGAGAATATGGTACAATGACTTTAGATAAATAAAAAATTGTGAAAAGGAGAAGCACAATGGATGAAAAAACAAGAGACAATGTAGCAGAAAATGAAATAGAAATAATGGAAGATTTAGGACAGGCATTAGAAGAGTCTTATGCACATATGGGAAATGGAGAGTATGATACCGATACTTTGTTAGCATGGGAAAAGATTAATGAATATAAGGAAGCAGGAACTATTCTGCCGGTTACAATTTCAGGAATTGTAAATAAAGGTGTGATTGCTTTAGTAGAAGGTGTGCGTGGATTTATTCCAGTCAGCAGATTAGACATTAATCATGTTGAGGATACTCTGGATTGGCTAGGCAGAGATATAAGAGTTCGTGTTATTGAAGCAGATATGGAAAGAAACAAACTTGTTTTATCCGCCAGAGAAATTCTTCGTGAAGAAAGTGAAGCAGCCAGAAAGGCACAGCGTGAGATGGCCGTTTCAAAGATAGAGGTTGGTTCTGTTGTTGAAGGAAAAGTAGAATCTATTCAGCCATATGGTGCTTTTGTAGATTTAGGAAACAATGTAACAGGTCTGGTGCATATTTCACAGATTTCCATGAATCATATCAAATCTCCGAAAGAGGCTCTCGAAGTAGGACAGATTGTGAAAGCAAAAGTCATTAAAAATGATGGTGGAAAGATAAGTTTAAGCATTAAAGATTTGTTGGAAGAAAAAAGAATTCAGGAAGAAGAGGAAATCAAAAACAACATGCAGGAAGTTGAAAGCATTGGAACTTCTCTAGGAAGTTTACTTAGTGGATTAAAATTAGATTAAATTTCAAATTTTGCTTAGAGACGGAAAAATATTGAATATGATTGAGTAAAATAAAAAGCTCTGAATCTAAAAATAAAGATTGAGTTTTTTATTTTAATGAAAAAAATCTTTAATATGGTAAAATATTATTGCAATAAATAAAGAAATTTGGAAAAATTTATTTACTTAATTTCAAATAAAAAACAGAACAGATTATATCGTAAATAATAAAATTATTTATCGCAGAAAGGTGGTATAATGCGTTTTAATCTTCCAGTTTTAGTATATCAGGAAAAAAATTGTGTACATAATCATGCAGATGAAATAGCTCAGATGGGCAAAAATGCTTTAATTGTAACAGGCAGGAATTCTTCAAAAAAGAACGGTTCTTTAGATGATGTAATAAATGCTTTAAAATCTAAGAATATTAAATATACAGTTTATGATGGCGTAGAGGAAAACCCATCTGTAGAAACTGTAATGGAGGCCAGAGAAATAGGTGTTAAAGCAGGTTGTGATTTTATAATAGGTATTGGTGGAGGCTCTCCAATGGATGCGGCAAAAGCGATAGGAGTAATGATTTACTATAAGAATGAAAATAAGGATTTCTTATACAAGTCAGTTTCCAATTCACAATCTTTGCCGGTTATAGAAGTACCAACTACATGTGGCACAGGCTCGGAGGTTACAACTGTAGCAGTTTTAACGGTGCATAATGAGAAAACTAAAAAATCAATGTCTCATAGGATATTTCCAAGGATGGCTTTAGTTGATGAAAAATATATTAAAAACGCACCTTTGAAAGTAATCTGTGACACAGCAATTGATGCATTAGCTCATATTGTCGAAAGCTGTATTAACAATAATGCAACCGAATATAGTAAGATGTTTGCAAAAGAAGGCTTAGAAGCATGGAGTAAATTTAAAGATGTGTTACTTGGAAATAGAGAAGCTACAGATGAGGATTTCCACAATATGATGTATGCTTCAACGTTGGCGGGAATGTGCATTGCTCACGCAGGAACATCTCTTCCACATGGATTAAGTTATCCTATTACCTATGAATTAGGAATTTCTCATGGAAAAGCAGTTGGATATTTTTTGCCGGGTTATATTAATGAAGCTACAGATGAGGATAAAGAATTTGTTTTGAAGGCAGCAGGATTTGAATCAGTAGAAGAATTTTCCAAATTCTATAAGAAGGCTTGTGGATATGAAAAATTTCCACAGGAACTTTTAGACAAAACAGGAGAGTTAATCCTTTCTAATCAAAGAAAATTAGCTAATTGCCCATATAAAGTAGATGCAGAAGTTATTAAGAATATTATTAGCTTTTAATTTAAGGAATTCAAGTTTAATATAGTAAATGAAGAAGCGCCTGTTAATCATACAGGCGCTTTTGATATATGGACTTTAGTCTGTTCAAAACAATCACGCAACGTGTGAGTGTTTTGAACAA